>Ga0207968_100016_pt1 | contig 72074 bp, 59 predicted proteins | sample LakWasMet21_HOW5_2_FD_183867 | JGI IMG/M metagenome (GOLD analysis project Ga0207968, IMG submission 183867) | Freshwater sediment methanotrophic microbial communities from Lake Washington under simulated oxygen tension - Sediment Metagenome... | ecosystem: Environmental > Aquatic > Freshwater >...
AGAAGCGAGACAGAAGGCTTTATCTACGCGACAAGGTTGATCCTTAAGGCTGGGCACAAGCTGCTTCTATCTCTTGTCAGGGTAGCTAACCATGACATGGAATAAGATACAAGGATGGGTTGAGGCACGAAACCCAGCATAGTCATACATCACAAAACCTTGCTATGCTTGTCGAATGCGAACCTATAAACGCTTACGAGCCCCTGGCGGCTGTTATTTCTTTACCGTTAACCTTGCCGAGCGCCAGCATAATGATCTTCTGATCCGTCATGTCAACGATTTACGCGCCACATTCAGACAGGTTCGCGGCTATCATCCATTCACAATCGACGCTATCGTAATTTTACCGGAACACCTCCATTGCATATGGCAATTACCTCCCAATGATCACGATTACTCCACACGCTGGCGGCTGATTAAATCATATTTCTCCCGAGCAATTCCGGACGCTGAGTTCATATCGCGAAGCCGCCTTCGAAAACAAGAAAGAGGCATCTGGCAGCGCCGTTATTGGGAACATTGGGGCACCTCGAAAAACCTCATTTTCAAAAACTCAGACTCAAGTGAATCAATGGGTTAGCTCACGTATTTCGCTGAAATACAGGGTTTTTCGAGGTGCCCATTGGATTCGAGATGACCAAGATTATCACAACCATTTAGATTACATTCATTACAACCCGGTTAAACACGGACTGGTACGAAAGGCCAATGACTGGCCGTACTCATCGTTTCATCGATGGGTAAAACGAGGTGTATATCCTGAAAATTGGGCGGCATCAGTTGAAATTGAGAATTGCGATTGGGAATAGCCTGATCGGATCTGATTTGAGACAGAGGTGCTGGGTTTCGTGCCTCAACCCAGCCTACAGCCCTATCACCGCATCAGGAATCCGAAATATCGGCCTGTACATATTCCCCAAGCAAACACTGCAATGCTTTCTGCACGGTCTGCCTGCGCACTGCATGACGGTCGCCTGCGAAATGTTGCTCCAGGCAATGACACGCCTCCCCGCGCCGCTGCCAGGCGATGAATACCAGGCCGACCGGTTTTTCCGCCGTGCCGCCGCCGGGACCTGCGATACCGGTGACGGCCAGGGCAATATTCGCGTCGCTATGCTGCAAGGCGCCGGCCACCATTTCGGCGGCGGTTTGCGAACTGACAGCGCCATGGGCTTGCAAGGTGCCTTCACTGACCCCGAGCATCGCGATTTTCGCGGCGTTGCTGTAGGTCACGAAACCGCGGTCGAACCAGGCCGAACTGCCGGCGATTTCGGTCACGCTTTGCGCGATCCAGCCGCCGGTGCAGGATTCGGCCAGGGCCAGCTTGTGGGCTCTCTTACTTAGATGTTGACCCAGTTGATCGGCCAGTGACAATAAATCGTTCGGCATCGTCTATTCAATTTTACCGTATAGGCGTAGGGTGCGCATCGCGCACCATCCATCGCGCCTGATCATATCCGCATGGCAATGATCCGTCCAAATTAGGTTTTTGCCACAATATCAAGGCATATACGAGTTCAGGTGTCAAAGGAGGTGCGCAATGCGCACCCTACGCTAATCTGCCGAAACATCGACGAAGCCGTGCACGCCGCGCTTGGACTTGACCGCCAGCCAGGCCTTCAAAAATTTCAACTCCTCGGTTTCCTCCAGCGCATCCAGACTTTTTTTGTGCCGCAGCAGACGAAACGCCTGCGACAGCACGTTGTAACGCTCGCCGGTAATCCCCGCCCGTTTCAATCCGACCGTATTCAGCCGGTAATGCCGGGCCGGCCGGCCGCCGATCAGCATGAACGGCATCACGTCCATGTTCAGACCGGTGGTGCCCTGCACGATCGCGAACGATCCGATCCGGCAGAACTGGTGCGCGACGACCGCGCCGCCCATGAACACATGGCTGCCGACCTCGACATGGCCGCCGATCGCGACATTGTTCGCGAAGATCGTTTTATCGCCGATCGTGCAATCGTGCGCAACATGGCTGTTGTTCATGAAATAGCAGCCGGAGCCGATCCGGGTCTCGGCGTTCTCCTTGCTCGCGCGGTGCGCGGTAAAGCCCTCGCGGAACACATTGTCGTCGCCGATGCTCAGCCAGGTGACCGTTTCTGCCTTGAAGCCGGTATCCTGCGGCAGTCCGCCCAACACCGCATGCGGATGCAGGATGTTGCCCGAGCCCATTCTGACCCGGCCGTGCACGACCGCATGCGCGCCGACCTGACAACGGTCGCCGAGCACCGCGCCGCTTTCGATCACCGCGAACGGACCGACGATGACGTCGTCTCCGAGCGTCACGTCGGGGGCAACACAAGCGGTCGGGTGAATCTTTTCAATCATGGGTATTAGCCTCTTGGATGAAATTTGGAATGTAAATCTTTGAGCCGTTCGCGCGCGATATGCGTGTAAATCTGCGTGGTCGACAGATCGGCGTGGCCGAGCAGCAATTGCACCACGCGCAAATCGGCGCCATGGTTCAGCAAATGCGTCGCGAACGCATGGCGCAAGGTATGCGGCGACAGTTCCTTGCCGATGCCGGCTGTTTTCGCATGGCGCTTGATGATGTGCCAGAACGCCTGCCGGGTCATGCCTTCCGCCCGGTTGGTCACGAACAGATAATCGCATGGGCGGGCGCCGAGCAGGTCCGGCCGCGCCTGATTCATGTAGGTTTCGAGCCAGCTCATCGCCACCTCGCCGACCGGCACCAGCCGTTCCTTGCTGCCTTTGCCGGTGATCCGGACCACGCCCTGGCGGAAGCTGATCTGCTCGAACTTCAGACCGACCAGCTCGGATACCCGGAGCCCGGTCGCATACAACATTTCGAGCATCGCCCTGTCGCGCAGGCCGAGCGCGTTCGACACCTCGGGCGCTTCGAGCAGCCGTTCGACATCCTTTTCCGACAGCGACTGCGGCAGCGGCCGGCCGATGTAGGGCGATTCGATCAGCGCGGTCGGATCGGCATGGATTTGGTTTTCGCGCAAACAATAACCGTAAAAGCCGCGCAGGGTCGAAAGAATGCGCGCGGTCGAGCGGCTACCGATGCCCTGCTGAAAGCGGAAAGCGAGGAAACGCGACAACTGCTCGCCATCGGCTTCGAGCAACGACTTGCCTTGCAGCCAGTTCGCGAAGATACGCAAGTCGCTGCCGTAGGCGGCCAGCGTGTTTTCGCTGAGCCCCTGCTCGGCCCAGGCCGCATCCAGGTACTGATCGATCGCATCCCCGGCCTTCATCGGCAATGCTCCGCCTCGAACCGCAACAGTTTGATCTTGATGTCAAGCAAGGCGCCCTCGGTCGCGCCGCAGTAGCCGCCGAGTCCGGATGCCGAAACCACCCGGTGGCAGGGGATGATCGGCGCGTAGGGATTGTCGCGGCAGGCATTGCCGACCGCGCGCGGCGACGACCCCAGGCTGTCGGACAGGGCCGCATAACTGCGCGTCGTGCCGCAAGGAATCCGACACAGTTCGTCCCAGACGCGGCGCCGGTAAGGACTGCCCTGCGCCAGCAGTTTTAATTCGATCGTGTGTTCCGGTTCGGACCAGTAAGCATCGAACACGCGCTGCCAGTGCGCGCTGGCAGGCGGCGCCGAGTCATGATCGAGCAGCCAGTCGGTATTCACGATCACATCGCCGACTACGGTCAAAGCCAACAAACCGGCTGGCGTATGGATAGACATGATTTGTTCCGGCCCGCTACAGCGTTCGACCCAGGTGATTGAAAACGGCATCGTTAGCCCTTCCTGGCAGATCGCAAAAACAGGCCGCGCCGGTCTCCTGTAATGCATTGACTTGAGATGGCAAGCTGTTGAGTCATCTGAAGAATTTTTATTCGCGCCCGAGGCCATTTCATGGTTGACAACAATTCCCGGTTGGGTTCACAATCAAATTGATTATCCCGGTTAGAAACATAGACAACCCACTCCCTGTGTAAGTTTTTTAAGAACCGACACTCCCGCGAGTCGCCTAAATCAACAGGGCTGAATGCTATTCTAACCGAGTTTGCCGACGAAGCATCCAAATCGGATTCGGCACCGCCTGCACGGCAATAAGAACAACAAGAGGCCGCATCTAAAAAAATCAAAAAACCGCTTCTTCAACGGAGGTCAACCACACCATAGCGCAGTGCAACCATGCAAACCCTTTGCATGATTTTCAATTTTTACAGGGGAGATTAAAAATGAAACTGAAAAAATCAGCCTTTGCGCTGATGCTGAGCGGCGTCGGGTTTTTCGGCCTCGCCGGCTACAGCAGCGTCAGCATGGCGATCCTTTTTAGCAGTAATGTCTGCAAAAACAGCCAGGGCGAGATCATCGACGAAGCGATGTGCGCGAAACGCGACGCCGCCAGCCTGAAAGGCGCGGACGAGGATTATTTCCGCGACATGGACTACGGCGTCACCAAAAATCCTGAAGAACTGGCCAAGACCCTGGCCCCCTTCGTGCCCGGCATTACCCCGGAACAGGCCGCCAAGAGCGTCGCGACCGGCCGCAACAACTGGATCGTATGGACCGCGGGCAACGACCGCCTATGGGATACGATCAGCTACCGCAGCGTCGGCAACCTCGATTTTCTGAAAACCCTGTCCAATCACCCCAGCCTCAAATTCAGCCGCAGTAACCGCTGGAACTACCTAGGCCTGGTCAACGAGCCCTGCTTCGAAAAACCGACAGGCCCCCGCAAGGACCGCTTCGGACTCTGGCTCGACGTGCGCTCGACAGATTGCGCGCCCGACCCGTTCGAAAATGAAACCAAATATCCCGGCGTAAAATACGGCGCGCGCGGCAACCGGCCCAGCTTTCCGGCCGGCTCCTACTACGGTTATGCGACCGGCATCGTCGGCCTGCGCCTGTTCCCGAACCCGGACTTCGATGCAGCCGCCGAACAAAAATGGGATCCCGAACGTTATTACACCGATCCGAGTTATTACAACAACAAGGATCTGGTGCGGCCTTACCGCGTCGGCATGTCCTGCGGTTTCTGCCACGTCGGTCCGAACCCGGCCAATCCGCCCGCCGACCCGGAAAACCCGAAATGGGAAAACCTGAACTCGAACCCGGGCGCGCAATATTTCTGGATTGATCGAATTTTCTCCTGGGAAGCCGACCCGAGCGCGTTCCCGTTCCAGTTGTTCGCGACCTCGCGCCCCGGCGCACTCGATACCTCGTTGATTTCGTCCGACTACATCAACAACCCGCGCACGATGAACGCGGTTTATAACCTGGTACCGCGCCTGCTGAATGCGAAAAATTTCGGCGAGGAAAAACTCGGCGGCGGCAGCCTGAACAACCGGCAGTTGAATGACTATGTCAAATCCGGACCGCTAACCGAATTCTATAAAGCACCGGATACGGTCTTTACCCCGCGCGTCCTGAAAGACGGCGCCGATTCGGTCGGCGCGCTCGGCGCCTTGAACCGCGTCTTCATCAATATCGGCCTGTTCAGCGAAGATTGGCTGACGCACTTCAACCCATTGATCGGCGGCAAGCCGATTACGCCGATTACGATCAAGCAATCCCGTAAAAACTCATCCTACTGGCAAGCGAACGAAGCGCAAACGCCCGACCTGGCGCTGTTCTTCATCGCCGCGACCCGACCCGACCTGCTCAAAAACGCCCCCGGCGGCGATCAACACCTGAGCCAGGACGCCGCCGTGCTGACCCGCGGCAAGGAAGTCTTCGGCGAACGCTGCGCGCGCTGCCATTCCAGCAAGCTGCCGCCCAAAGCCTACGAATTCTTCAAGGGCAGCGACGTCGTCGGCAAGAATTACCTGAAGCATTGGGATAATTACTGGAAATGGACGCAAACGGACGAGTTCAAGAAAGCGATCGGCGATATTGTCAAAAAAGACGACTTCCTGCAGGACAACTTCATGTCCACCGACCTCCGCGTACCGGTCACCTTGCTCGAAACCAATGCGTGCAGCCCGCTCGCGACCAACGCGATCGAAGGCAATATCTGGAACGATTTCTCCTCGCAATCGTACAAGAATCTGCCGTCGGTCGGTCAGTTCACCGTGCATCATCCGATGACCGGCAAACCTTGGCAATTCGACATGCCGGGCGGCGGCCGCGGCTTCACCCGTCCGGCTTCGCTGGTCAGCGTGTGGTCAACCGCGCCGTTCTTCGTGAACAACGCGCTCGGCGAGTTCAACCCGAGCCCGTCGGTCGAAGCCCGGCTGCAATCGTTCGACAATTCGATCGAGCAACTCTTGTGGCCGGAAAAACGCAAAGGCAACATCCAGTACCAAACCGCGAACGGCAAGATGCTGCCGGGCTGGATCGATAGAACCTTCGCGTCCAGCTATCTCCGGGTTCCCAAAGGCTTCCTGCCCGACCTGCTGAATAAACTGGTCGGCAAGATCGACGGTGGCAAGTTTGCCGGCGAAGAAGGCCTTGAAATCGGTCCGATTCCGAAAGGCACGCCGGTCAACCTGCTGACTAACATCGACCTGGACCAACGCACCGGCTTGTGGAACAAACTGACACACGGCGTCAAGTTGCTCGATGTGCTGTTCACGCTCAAGCATGACCTGAAGAAGCTGCCAAAAGACGCGACCGACGAACAAGCCGCGAAGGTCTTCGCGAATGCGGTCGAACCGCTGATCAACGCCAGCAAATGTCCCGACTACATCGTCAACCGTGGCCATTATTTCGGCACCGACTATTTCAAGGAAGCCGATAAGGAACCGGGCTTGAGCGATGCCGACAAGAAAGCGCTGATCGAATTCCTGAAGACTTTCTAAGCCTTCGTTCGATCGGGGCGGCAGGACGCCGCTCCCTCCGGACCCTCAGGGACAGCGCAGCGAGACCGCCCGACCGTCACCGATCGGGCGGTCTCCATTCATTTGAGCAGGAGAATAAACCATGACAGAGAACTATACTACGGCAACTTACGATTACATCGTCGTCGGCTCCGGCGCGGGCGGCGGCACGGTCGCCGCGCGGCTCGCCGAAAAAGGCAAGAAAGTGCTGGTGCTGGAAGCCGGCGGCGATCCCAAGCAACTGCAAGGCGACGATCTGGCTTTCCCCGGCGAAAAACGCCTGCCGGACGACTACGACGTGCCGGTCATGCACCCGTTTTCGACCGAAAACGAGGCGATGCGCTGGGACTTTTTCGTGCGCCACTACGAAACCGAATCGCTTCAGGCATTAGACCCCAAATACACCCCGGCCGAAAAAGGCGTACTGTACCCGCGCGCCGGCTGCCTCGGCGGCTGCACCGCGCACAACGCGATGATCACGGTCTATCCGCACAACGCCGACTGGGACGAAGTCGCCCAGATCACCGGCGATGCCTCCTGGAATGCCGACAACATGCGCAAATATTTCGAATTGATGGAATACTGCGAGCACCGGCCGATCCTCAGGAAGCTGGCCACCTGGCTCGGCATCAATCCGTCGCGGCACGGCTTCAAAGGCTGGTTCCAGACCGAAGCCGCGCTGCCGCTGCAAGCCCTGGCGAAAGACAAAAAACTGATCGTCGCGGTACTCGACTCCGCGCTCAAGGCGGCCGGCACGTTGCCGAACTTTTTTGACCGCCTGAAATGGCAGATCGAAGGCTTGGCCGACCCGAACGACTGGCGCCTGGTCAAGGAAAACTCGACCGGCCTGCGTTATCCGCCGCTGGCGACCCAAAACGGCAAACGCCACAGCACCCGTGAACGCCTGCTGGTCGTGCAGCAGAAACATCCCGAAAATCTGACCATCGAACTCGATGCGCTGGTCACCAAGGTGATTCTCGACGACAACAACCGCGCGGTCGGTGTCGAATACCTGAAAGGCGCGAAGCTTTACAAGGCGCACGCGAAGCCGAGCAAACAGCCCGGCGAGCCTCGCCAGGCCTATGCCGCGAAAGAAGTGATCCTGGCCGGCGGCGCCTACAATACGCCGCAACTGCTGATGCTGTCCGGCATCGGACCGAAGGACGAACTGCAAAAGCACGGCATTCCGGTCAAGCATCACCTGCCCGGCGTCGGCGCCAATCTACAGGACCGCTACGAAGTCGGCGTCGTCAACAAGATGAATCAGGACTGGGAGGTGCTGAAAGGCGCTCTGTATTCCGAAGGCGATCCGCAATACAGCGAGTGGAAAAACGACAATTCGGGTGTTTACAGCACCAACGGCGCGGTACTGGCCGTGATCAAGCGCTCGCTGCCCGAACGGCCGCTGCCCGACCTGTTTTGTTTCGCCTTGTTGGCCAATTTTAGAGGCTATTTTCCCGGCTACTCGAAGTTGATCAAGGACGGCCTGAACTACCTGACCTGGGCCGTGCTGAAGGCGCACACGATCAACCGCGCCGGCGAAGTTCGGTTGGTCTCCAGCGATCCGCGCGACCGCCCTTACATCAACTTCCGTTATTTCGAGGAAGGCAGCGACACCCAGGGCGAGGATCTCGATTCGGTCGTCCAGGGCATCAAATTCGTGCGCAGCATCACCAAGCCGCTGTTCGAGCAAGGCATCCTGGCCGAGGAAGTCGCGCCCGGCAAGGACGTGCAAACCGAGGAACAGCTGCGCGATTTCGTGCGCTACAACGCCTGGGGCCATCACGCCTCCTGCACCTGCCCGATCGGCGCCGACAGCGATCCGATGGCGGTACTCGACAGCCAGTTCCGCGTCCGTGGCATCCAGGGCCTACGCGTCGTCGATGCGTCGGTGTTCCCGAGGATTCCGGGCTTCTTCATCGTGTCCTCGGTGTACATGATCGGCGAAAAGGCGGCCGATGTGATATTGAGCGGTTGAATCCGGGCAACCGCCCCGACCGACCGCCGAACGGGGTTTACAACCCCGCCAGTACCGTTTGGACACCGTACCGATGCTCAAAACGTAAGCGACGGGGTTGCAAACCCCGTCGCGCCAAGACGGGCGATGCGCTAATGAACGGTTGCTGCCGGGCGCTCACCTGAACCGTTAGAGGGGAATCGGACTCCCCCATTCCCCGCTTTCGCAATAGCTCGATCCCCTGGGCGGCAAGCGCCAAACCATCACCGCATGATTTCTCAATGTAGACCCTTCCGTCAAGGCGGAATTGGCGCCGATGCAAAGCCTCGCCGCCTCCATTCGCCAATCCGGACATCACACCCAACGGGAAGACATTCTCGAAGTCTGCTCTCATCTTCTGATAGAATGGTAGGCGTCTGCCATACCACCGCGCCGGAACCCAACGTATGCCGACAACGCCGCTTAAAGCCCCTCCAGCAACGACGGTAGCGAATGCTTTAAGGAAACCCTGAATCAACGCCGCCGATAAAGTGCAACGGACCTTTGGCTCGAAAGCATGTTCTCGGCCACCGTCACTGAAGCGATTCACTTGACCCAGATAACAAAATGCCAACAAATACTCGAAGAAATAAGAGCGGAAATAAGATTGGCCTGATTCGCCAACATCATTCCAAATTGGTGGCCTTGGCGCGCCTGCTTGACATCGCCGTCATCGCGATCACCTTGCAAGCGGTGCTGACCATCCACTATCTTGACTGGTTAGAGAAGCAAACGTGGTGGCTGTTGATCGCGATCATCGGCTTTGAATTATTCGCCGAATTGAACGATCTCTATAAAGAAGCCCGGGGCCTGCCGTTCATCGAAAGCATCAAGCGCATCGTCATTTCCTGGGTTTTCGTCGTGCTGACGCTGCTGATGCTCGACAATTTCTATTTATTGATCGACCCGTTGTATAAAACGGCATTCTCGGCTTGGTGCGTGGCCGTTCCCGTCGAGATCGTTTCCTGGCACCTGATCGTTCTCGGCGCGACGGCCCGGCTTCGAAAACTGGGACGCAACAGCCAACGGGTGGCGATATTGGGCGTCAACGAACTCGGCTTCGAACTGGAACGAATTTTCACCGAGGAAACCTGGATGGGGCTGCGTTTCGCGGGTTTTTTCGACGATCGCCAACAAAACCGCTCGCCCGACGACTCGAGCGCCTACACCGTCGCCGGCGACACGCGCGCATTAGTGGAAAAAGCCAAAAAAGGCGAGGTCGATATCGTCTATATCGTGTTGCCCCTGATGGCGGAAAACCGGATCAAGGACATCCTGGCCGAACTCGCCGACACCACCTTGTCGGTGTACTTCGTGCCGAATCTGTTCGCCTTTGACCTATTGCGGTCGAACATCAGCTATCTCCAGGGCGTGCCGGTCGTCAGCCTGCACGACACGCCCTTCTACGGCGTCGACGGGGCGGTCAAACGCTGTTTCGACATTGCCTTCAGTCTGGCCGCGCTGACCGTCATCGCGATTCCTCTCGCGCTGATCGCCCTCGCGATTAAATTGACCTCGCCCGGCAACGTGATCTTCAAGCAGCGCCGCTACGGCTTTAACGGCCAGGAGATCATCGTCTGGAAGTTCAGGTCGATGACGGTCGCCGAGGATGGGAGCAAGGTCGTGCAGGCGACCAAGAACGATGCCCGGATCACTCCCCTAGGCGCCTTCCTGAGGCGCACGTCCCTGGACGAACTGCCGCAGTTCATCAATGTGCTGCAGGGAAGGATGTCGATCGTCGGCCCCAGGCCGCACGCGGTGGCGCATAACGAATACTACCGCGGCCAGATCAAGGGCTACATGCTCAGGCACAAGGTCAAGCCGGGCATCACCGGACTGGCCCAGGTCAGCGGCTATCGCGGCGAAACCGACACCCTGGAAAAGATGGAAGGCCGCATCAAATACGACCTGGAATACATTAGGGACTGGTCGTTATGGTTAGATGTCAAGATCATTTTATGGACGATCTTGAAAGGCTTTGTCGGCAAGAACGCCTACTAAGGCGCTTTCCGTGAATGATCCCTCGCCGGTCGGGCTTTGCAAACCCGACCGTGACGTTTCGATCGCTCAAGGCATTAAAGGTAAGCGCCGGGGTTGCAAACCCCGGCGCGCTCAGAGGATCTTGAGCAGCGCGAGAAGCCCCTTGACCGCATCCTAAGCCATCATGCTAGGGAAATGACGGCGCCCCTTGCACGGGGCGCGGCAACGCCCACCCGCAATTCCCGGCCTGTCCCTGCCCGCGCGCAAAAATAAATCCCTCAGTTAAAACAAATGTTTACAGTCAATTTACCACATTATTGCCGCAGCAGCCTTCATTTTCACAAAAAATTTTCTCGCGTTAATAATAACATAAGCTTTAACTGATACAGTAAGCCCGTAGACAGAGCGGATTGGCCGGATTGAGTTCCTGAAGTTTGCCGCAGGTCTAACTTACTACCCCCGATGCAGAATGGCGGCATCGAAAGGTCATTGTTGGGCATGCTCGCGAGTTTTTTCCTCATCAAAAGCCAACCGACGGCGCTGGCAAGCTGCGTTATCAAGACGGCGATATTTCTTGGTTTCCGCTTATCCGCTTCGTATCTGTCTCACATTAACTGCTTTTTTCAGTCTTGGGCAGGCTTTGCCGGTCAACTTTCACGTCAAATTCCTTGGGAGGCCGCAACGATTTGCAAAAGAAGTGATTGCCACACCTGCCGCGAGGCAGGGCCGGAAAGCCACAGGTCTTATTTTTAAAGACGGCTGGGTTGCAAGTTTAGTTCATTCAACTTGTAATTTGAGGATTTTATTATGAAAAAATTATTAAGCGCCATGGTTATCGTCGCCGCCGGTGCGGTATCCAGCCAAACTGCCTCCGCGGCAGCCCTGTTGTCTATCAGCCCTAATACCGGAGACGGAGTCATCGTTACCCCTGGCCCCGCCACTAAAGTTGACGCCACGTCCGATACCGGCGATACGGATACGTACAATCTGAGCCTGAGCGCTCTTGCCGGTCATGTTGGTTTCCGGTTCGACCCTGCCAATGTGACGGAAATATCTATTCTCAAAGACGGTGGTAACGTCATCGTCGGAGCGTGGGATTCGCTGCTCGCACCAGCCGTGCAGTATTTTGAGTTGAATAATCTTGCTGCAGGCGCTTATCTCCTGAGCGTAAAAACCACTACTGTCAGCACCACCAACGGTCAACCGACACCCAACTACAACCTGACCGTCACGACCCCGATCCCGGCCGCGATCTGGCTGTTCGGCTCCGCGTTGATGGGCTTGGTTTCGTTCAGCCGGCGCAAATCCTTCACCGCGTAGGACGACGACCTTGCATGCCGAACGAAAGGGGGGGGCTCTTCCCCCTTTCGTTCCGTTGCAAGCGCAACGGCCTTGGGGATTTTGCCATGAAATCGCCTCCTGAGGACTCCGCGGCAGGACACGCGGCTCACGACGGCCTTCCATGCCCTCCCCTGCATTCGGCCACGCGCCTGTAGCAGCATGCATCTCCACCACTCTTTTCATTCAGGATCGCATATGAAAAAAATTATACCCCTTCTACTCCTCCTCGCCGCGACGGTGACATGGAGCCAGAATAGTACAGCAGCCGCCCTGACGTTAACAAAAGTCTTGGGAACCGGGACGGTGGGTCTCAGCAGCGGCAATGTCGTCACGACAACCTCTACAACGTCCTTGCTTGGCGTGCTTCCTGTGCTCGATACCTACACGCTCTCGGTCGCGAATGACGCCAATGTAACTTTCGACTATAACCCGAACCTTCTTATACCCACGACGATTGGGCTCGATGCTTCCGTGCTTCCTTTAGAAGTACAAGTGCTCATCAACCTCAGCAATCATTTTACCGCTTTCCTTTTGGCGGGAGACTATTTGTTGAAAGTGACCACGCTGCTGCCACTCAACACAGCTTATCAACTGACGATCTCGGTCGCCGCGGCACAAACCCCGATTCCGGCCGCGATCTGGCTGTTCGGCTCCGCCCTGCTGGGACTGGTGTCTTTCACTCGGCGTAAGACTGGCGTCCTTCAGTCGGCGTAAATCGTGACGATAGCGCTCTTTATTTTGAAATATACCCCCGGCGGATAAAGCGTTGCGCTTTTCCGCCGGCGTGTTATCCGCCCCGGCCACGCGTCAATTTTAACGACCGATCCGGGCAGGGCGGCGGCCAAAAATCTTTTTTCTACCGGCTGGCTTTAAATTCGACAGTCCCGCGGCAAAGTCGCCCCTCACAATCCCGACTTCGCGCGCCGCCCCGTCACCACCGGAGCACAGACCACCCTCCCTTTTCGCGCCGGCCGCCGAAAGACGGGAGGCAAACACGGCAAATAATTGAACGAAACAGTGCGCGAATCACTTAAAATATTCCTTGACTCAAATCCCGATGGAATTCGCCCAATGCCTTTGCAAATCGTAAGACAAGCCTTTTTGATGTTGCTCCCGCTCATGTTGACCAGCACGGCACACGCGGTGGAGCGCGACCAATACAAGATCAACCCCGGCGACATTTTGGAAATTTCGGTGTGGGGCGAGGAAAAGCTGAACAAGGAACTGCGGGTGCTGCCGGATGGCAGCATAAGTTTTCCGCTGGCAGGAACCTTGGCCATCGCCGGCAAATCGATCAACGCGGTACAGAAGGAATTGACCCAACGGCTGACGCAGAATCTGAACGAACCGGAAGTCAATGTCGCGGTGAAAGCGGTCGAGGGCAATATGGTTTATGTGATCGGTCAGGTCAACAAACCGGGCAATTTCATCATGTACCAACCAATGGACGTGATGCAGATACTCAGCCTCGCCGGCGGCCTGACCACGTTCGCCAAGACCAACGACATCCTCGTATTAAGACGAAGCGACAAAGGACCGATCGCGATACGGTTCAAGTACGGCGAACTGGAGGACGGCGACAATCTGGACGGAAACCATCGCCTGCAAAGCGGCGATGTCGTCGTCGTGCCGTGATGGCTTCGGGATGAGCATGCGCAAGCCTCTAGTTTACTCAAACATCACGATGCGCGTTTATTTGCTGCTGCTGACCGGCTTGTTGGCGGCCGCAACGGTTGATGCCGCGGAGTGGACCATAGATTCCGAGATTACGCAGGACTTATTTTATAACGACAACGTCAGACTGACTAAAGACGCGGAGGGTTCCTTCGTCTATCAATTAACGCCGGTTTTGAATGGCCGCTACCAGACGGACCATGCCAACCTATTGGCGTCGGCCAGTTACGGTACTCAGCAATATACGAATATCCCGATACTGGACCGAAGCAACCAAAACTACGACTTGAAAGCCGGCTACCATACCGAACGAACGACCTATAATTTATCGACCAACTACAATGTCGCGCCGGCTCGTAATACGGCGCTGAATGATACCGGCAACTTCGCCACCATTGCCGACAAAAAAACCCGGTTACTGGCATCGGATATTTCTTATCGATTGAATCAAAAAGATAGCCTCAAATTTTTCGCTAATTATTTCGATCCGACCTATACATCAAAACAGTTCGCCGACATCAACACGTTGACGCTCACCCCCACCTGGGAACGGAAATGGTCCGAGCGCCATACGGGATCGGTCGGTTTATTCTATTCGCGGTTTGAAGGCGAAAGAACGACGCTGCAAAGCAAAAGCGACAGCTACGGCGTCAACTTCTCTTCCCGCTGGTTGCTGACCGAACACTGGGAATTTTCCGGCGGCGTCGGATTCAGACTCACCGACACGACGAACACAGACTTTCTGCTACTCGACAACGCGACAACGCAAATCCAGAATAAAGGTTTTTTAGCCGACACCGGGATTAAGTATCAAAGAGAAAACCTGAGCGCGACCCTGGCTTTTAATCGCTCACTGATTCCATCAGGATTTGGGCTACTGAATGAACAAACACGCCTCGATTTGAACTTAAACTACCAATTGAGCGAACGCCTAACGGCTTCGTTCACAGCCGGCTATCAGACCAGCCAATCGATCAGCACCCAAATAAGCCCGACGCGGGAAAATATCACGCTACAACCGTCCATCAACTGGCAAATGACACAAAGCCTGATGCTAAGAGGGAGTTATCGCTATTTCAGGCAGGACATCAGCAGCCGAGATTACGTGGCGGATGCCAACACATTTATGTTAACGTTCGCCTATAATTGGCAGGGTTTGAGTTTCGCGAGATAAACGAATGGAAATGGAAGAAGACAATAAAACCCTAAAAGATTATCTGCAAATCGCGAAGCGGCGTAAATATTTAATTGCGCTGCCGATGCTGATTTTAATGATCATATCTGCGGTAATAGCCGTCGCACTGCCGCCGCTATACCGTTCCGAAGCGCTGATATTGATCGAGCAGCAGCACATCCCCACCGATTTGGTGAAGTCCACGGTCGAAAGTTTTGCCGATGAAAGAATCAAACAAATCGAGCAAAGGGTCATGACGGTCGATAATCTGAACAAAATTATCGATAAATTTGAGCTTTATAGCGACCTGAAGGATGAGTCCGGCCTTGCCGATTTGGCGGATGAGTTCAAAATCAATACCCAACTGACCCTAGTCAACGCGGATGTCATTCAAAACGGCCGCAATAGCAAGGCGACATTGGCGTTTAAACTCTCATTCAGCCACAAGAACGCGGCTATCGCGCAAAAAGTCGCGAGTGAACTCTTGACCTTGTTCCTGAATGAAAATGTGCGCAATCGGACAGAACAGGCATCGGAAACCACCCGCTTTTTAGAAGAAGAAGCGGAAAAATTTAAAACGGAAATTCAAAAAATAGAAAACCAGATCGCCGAATTCAAGGAAAAATACAGCAACAGTCTACCGGAATTGCTGCAGGTCAATTTATCGTCGATAAGCCGGGTCGAAAACGAAATTCAGCAGATCGACTTGAATGAAAAACTACTGAACGAGCGACTGGTGAGCCTGCATACGCAACTGGCGGCCACCAGCCCATCGGCAGTCGCCTCGGGCCCAAACGCCTCCCAGGATGCGGTGCCCGAAACCCTACCGATGCTGAAAGAGCACTATCAGCAATTGTTGACCAAATACGCCGCCTCGCACCCGGATGTTAAAGCGGTCAAAAGAAAAATCGATAATTTTAAGGGCCCGGAGACATCTGAGCAGAGCGAATCAACCCAAGGCATCAGCAATCCGGTTTACCTACAACTCAAAAGCGAAATCGATATCGGCGCCATCGAACTGAAAAATATCAAGACGCAGAAGGCCAGCCTGCAAGAAAAACTGCAACAGTTGGAACTCCGGGTATCGCAAACCCACCAGGTGGAAAGAGGCTACGATGAGCTGATGCGCGACCTGGATAACCACAGAGCCAAATACAAAGAGTTAAAAGCCAAAGCCCTGGAGGCCAAACTTTCACAGACCCTCGAAGAAGAGCAAAAGGGCGAGAAGTTTTCGTTGATCGAGCCTCCCCGTATACCAAGCAAACCGGAAAAACCAGACCGCATCAAAATATTGCTGCTCGGCTTTGCCTTGTCCGTGGGCGCCGGCATCGGAACGGGCTTTCTGGCCGAAATGCTGGACGGTAGCATCAGAGGGCATGCAGCGTTGAAAAAATTAACCGGCCTCGAACCTTTGGTCATCGTCCCCTATATTGAAAATCAGGACGATTGGTCAAAGCATCGGAGAAATAAAATCAATTTCTCCATTATGGGTTGTGCTTTCCTGATAGGGATTATTTTGGCTCTGCACTTCTTCTATATGCCTTTGGATACCTTGTGGATAAAAGTTTGGACTCGAATTAGCTTGTTATAAATCAGCAGAAGATTAAAGGCCGTGGAGGCGTACATCCTACTCAATTGGCCCGTTTTGCTCGATGCCCAACCATGCTCAGCGCCAATATCAAACCATCGAATGAGAATTAGCTCGGATGAATCACCCCGAAAAAACCAACCATAAAATGAGTTACAAGCACACATCGGCATACACGCAAACCAAAGTACATGCGACCGATAAAGACAAACTCAGAGAACGCAGAGTCGTAGCCTCTGAAAATTATGGCGCCGAAACCGAAACTTTTAATGTGTTAAGAACAAAAATTCTTAAACAAATGCGGGAGAACCAGTGGAACAGCATCGGGATTACCTCTCCCGGAAAAGGCGCTGGCAAATCAATGATCGCGGTCAATTTAGCCATCGCCATCGCCAAAGAAGCAAACCAAACCGTGCTGTTGGTCGATCTGGATTTAAGATACCCTAAAATTCACTGGTATTTCGGAATGAATCCGGAACAAGGCTTAAGAGACTACTTGACTTCAAATATCCCTTTAAGCGAGATATTACTTCATCCGGATATAGAGAGATTAGTGGTGTTACCTGGGAAAGGAGTGGAGACCGGCTCGTCCGAATTATTATCGACACCAAAGATGAAAGCGCTGGCACAGGATATCAATCAGCGCTACCAATCCAGAATCATTATTTACGACCTGCCGCCCATACTCGCGGCCGACGATGTTTTGATTTCAATGGAATACTTTGATGCGGCGTTATTGGTTATCGAAGAAGGTGGCAGCAAACCCGAAGAAATCAGCAAGTCGTTACAGTTACTGTCTGATAAAAATTTTTTGGGCATGGTATTAAACAAAGCAGCATACACACCTGATATTGTGAGGTATTATTAGCCTAGTAAAGCTCTGAGCCACTTTTAATGATTGCCAGATATCCAACCCAAAAACATTGACCAGTACAAGTAAAAACTGAGTCGCGCAGCACCATAAAGGGGTTTATGTTTCGACGAATGCCGCCTTTTTGTATATTAGATTATAATAATAGTAAAAAATAATTTTAACTCTCTGCCGGGGCCAAAAAAGATGAAAAAAAAATTTAATTTTTTATTTGCTTTATTTGTATCTTCAACAATACTAATAAGCAAATCCCAATTACAGCCAATCGATATAATTTTTTCAAGCATCGGAATCAATCCGGCAATAGCGGAGGAAAATCATACTTTTTATGTTGACCCTGAATTAGGCAGCATGAGTAACCCAGGAACTATCGATCAACCGTGGAGTACTTTGGAAAATGTTATTCAATCTAATTTAATTGAAACAAAAGACAAAAATGGAAACATAGTCAACCCGGGTGGAGTGATCAAAGCAGGAGACACAATTATTTTACGCAGCGGCTATCATGGCCACGTGCAAATAAAAAATGCGTTCAATGATCAAAAGATAACGATCAAATCCGACACAAACGCAGAAGCCAAACTCAGTGAATTGGAGTTGATTTCAGTAAAAAATTGGTCGTTTTCTGGACTCATAATTAGTCCTTCCGTTTCAGATACAGCAATAAGAACGGATACAATTGTCGTATTAGGCGATAACGGATTCTTGGGCAATAGCAGCAATATAGATTTGATCGACTCATACATCTATTCTTTTTCAGAAAACGCAGAGGATTTAAGCGCGACTGATTGGCAGTCCAAGGCAAAAAACGGTGTGCTGCTGGGACGCAATGCGACAAATTTAAATGTTCAAAATAATTTTATAAGTAAAACCAAGTTCGGTATCAATGCCATGGCGCCCGACTCCATCGTTAGCGGCAATGTTGTAACCGATTTCAGTGCTGATGGGATAAGAGCTGTTGCCAGCAGGAACATCATCGAATTCAATGTAATAAAAAATAACTATGTTATTGACGGAAATCACCCCGACGGCATTCAAGGTTTTAGCGCCACTAGTTCAGTTTTAAGCGATGTATCTGTAGTTGGCAATGTCATTTTAAATCGGGACAAAAAGGGAAACCAGTACTCTGGAGGATTGCAAGGACTTGGCTTTTTTGACGGACCGTTCTCTAACATTAGCATGCAAGACAATGTTGTAATGGCGTTTACTTATCAAGGATTAGCCCTCTATGACTCAATTGGAGGCACAATCAAGCACAATGTAGCATATACCCCAAGCAACATTGAAACCCTTATGACTGCAAGAATAACGTTAGGGACAAAAAACAAGAGCGCAGTTATGAGCAATTACGTAGCCTATAATTTAGCCCATCAATATGTGTTCTATAAAAGGGACTCACAAAAAACAATAACCAATATACAAAATCTTGTCATGGATCAAAACAGCGGGAGCACTTTCATGGATCGCTTGAATGCTAACCTGAACACGATATACACCAAATATGGACAAACCCATATAACGGCAAAACAGAATAGAGTCAATCAAGATTTTATTTCATTTGGCCCTAGTATTTTGTCAAATTAATATATATTTTTTCAATAATAACCGTCCTGATTGACGAATTCCCCCCATACCGTTATACACAATTTCCGTCATATCTGACGGAAAACGTGCTGTCATGACAACGAAATGACGAGCCATACACATCCCCATAGCCTTGGGTTCGCCCCCCTCCCCAGGTTCACAAGATATGCAAAAATGACGAACCGGTGCACAAGGACGTGACTTTTTACCAGCTTATCATAACATGCTGAGCTTGAAAAACCGAATAGATGCATAAATCACACCAAATGTCAACAAGATATAATTAAGCGCTGTCTTGTTATATACCACCCCACCCTACTCGCACCATCAACTACACCTTGACATGCAGACGAGCGCAAGCTGTGAACTAGATTCCGGGCCTTCGATAGGAAATTTGTTTTGTTATCACACGGAGCCTAGCGCGGGATAGACTTACCTCCAAGATTAGTTAACGACGAGGTACGACGGCTTGAATCGACTACCCTAATGACGGATAAAATCAGCCCACCTGAACAGGTAAAAGCCTGATCGAATAACGATTACATACTAAACCTCTGGCATCGACACCAAACACCGCAGTTGCATTGTGTAATTGGTATCAAGATATATTTTCATATCCTCAAAAACAACCACAAGGTGGAAGCCTTGCGGCTTTCGACGATACCTCACATCAAGTTGGCCTTGGCTATCCACATGATTACGGGCGCCGCACTAGATATAAAATATTTTAAGCAAGCCTTCTAGGGAGTAGCCGCGGCGTTCGAAAGGAAGTAAATACAAGACTATTAGCAGGGGGCTAGCCACCTCAACAAGATCAGTTGCCACCACTAAGCGAGGTTTTTCAGATGATTACAAACATCGGTAGCTTTCTAGGAAGTAAAATGCGACGAGCCTGGAGCCAACAACACTCTTGATCGGACTTCAACGACTCACCGAGTTCACCATTAGGATTCACGCTAAGCGCCATATTCAAATTTTTACCTTAAGTTATTTTTAATTCTATTAATTAAAAGAGGGTTACTCTATATCAAAAAATGTGAACCACCTCTCATAATAACCCAATATCTCACTCCAAGCATTATTGACAAACTATACTCAATGCGAGAAAAGGGCGTAACTATTATGAAGATTTTATAACATCATTAATGTCGCCTAGTCTTCATTATTATATTTAAAAAAATATAATATTTGAATTTGTACTTTTTTAACAGAAACAAAATTTCGCAAAGAAATAAGGCGGCAGAAATGAAAACAAAACCATGGTTAACCCTTATTATAATTTTTCTTTCAATAATTTATATAGAAAAACAACGACCACAAAATACTGATATTATTTTATCAATAATAGGTATAAATACAGCAATAGCCGAAGAGAACAATACTTTTTATATTGACCCTGAAATAGGTAGCATGTCTAATCCAGGAACAATCGATCGCCCTTGGAGAACTCTAGAAGAAGTAATTAAGAACAACTTAATTTTAACAAAAGATCGATATGGAAACGTGCTTAACAAAAATGGAAAAATAAAAGCTGGAGATACGATTATATTACGCAAAGGTTATCATGGCCATGTGCAAATAAAAAATGCTTTCAATGATAAAAAGATAGTAGTAAAATCAGACAACAGCGCAGATGCTAGATTAAGTGAATTAGAAGTAATCTCGGCAAAAAACTGGTCATTTTCTGGATTGAAAATCAGTCCTGCATTTTCAGACACAGGAATAAGAACAAATGCTATTGTGATATTGGGTGAAAATGGGTATTTTGGAAATAGCAGTAATCTAGAATTGACTGACTCATATATATATTCCTTTTCAGATAATGCGGAAGATTTAAGCGCATTTGAATGGGAAAATATGGCCAAGAACGGTGTGGTAATGGGGCGTAATGCTGTAAACTTAAATGTGCAAAACAATTTTATAAGCAAAACTGCATTTGGAATTATCGCATTATCTCCTCAATCTATCGCTAGTGGCAATGTTGTTACCGACTTCTCTTACGATGGAATAAGAGCTATCGGTAACGATAATATCATAGAATATAATGTTATTAAAAACAACTACATTATTAATGGAAACCATCCTGATGCCATTCAAGGCTTTAATAACAACGGCGTACCATCAAAGCATATATCAATAGTTGGCAACGTAATTTTGAATAGAGATAAAAAAGGAAATAGTTATAGCGGAATAATGCAAGGGGTCTCGTATTTTGACGGGCCTTTTTATGACATCAATATTCAAGACAATACAGTGATGGCTTTTACATGGAATGGAATTTCTCTCTATGATTCTGTAGGTGGAGTAATAAAAAGCAATGTTGTATACACCCCAAAGATTGTAGAACCCACAATGAGCGCGAGAATATCAGTAAATACCAAATACAAGGGCGTTGCTATGGAAAATTACGTTGCTTATAATTTAGCCAATGAATATGTATGGTATAAAGAAGGAATACTGACAAATATTCAAAATCAAGACATAGATGAACAACCAAATAGCAGTGAAGATATTTTTATGGAAAGCTTGAATAGTAGGCTTAATTTGATTTATACCAAATATGGTAAGACTCATATAACAGCAAAGCAGGATCGGGTAAACAACGATTTCATTTTATTTGGCCCTAGCATTTTAGCTGAATAATACATATTACTTCATAGCGAATAACTAGAATTTTTGATAGATTCTTTTCTTTTTTCTCGCGCTATGCTTGGGCCTAAGAATAAAATGCAACAAAATAGCTTAAGGACTATTAGATGTTCAAACGAAGTATTACCGGATTATTTGTAAGATTTGCAGGGGCCTTAATAAATTTCGGGTTAACCGTATTTTTAGCAAGAAATATGCTTAAAAACGAATTTGGTACATATCAATATTTTGTGGTAATAGTTTCTGGCCTGAGCCTAGTCGCGAGAGTGGGAATGGATACTTACTTTTTAGTTAATATACCAGCAGAGAAAAGCAATAAAAAAATAAGCTTTATATTGCAGCAAGCAACAATTATAGCAATTCTGACCTCAATTCTTTTAGTAGTTACAGTTGGTTCTTGTTATAGTTTTATAAAAAACATTCATAGCACAGAAACAAGGATCCACTTAGTAATGCTAGCATCTGCAATACCACAGTGCATATACTTGCTGAACTCCGCGTTCGAAAAAGCGTTAGGGAATATGACAAGCGCTTTATTAACAAGCTTCATGTTCTTTCCACTGTGTATGTTCGCGGTAGTTTTTAGCGCCCAACAATATAGCCTTAATGAGATACTAATTTTTTATTTGACTTCAAATATAATTGTTATGCTCATATCTATATTTATTACATACAAAAATATAGATAAATTTAAATTAAAATCCATTAAATCAATATATATCTTATCATTTTTCAAAAAAGGTTTCGCCTACCTGCCGCACTCCATAATGAACTATATTTTGCTATGGATAGACGTTGGGTTGGTTGGTTTATTGTTGACCGCAGAATGGGTAGCAGAATACTCAGTAGCTTCAAGAGTTACTTTAATAATATTATTGGCCATGTCGGTTTATGACGGTTTATTTTCTCCTAAAATAATAAAAAGCTATAAAGAAAATACGCTTAGCATCTTTGTTTCTGATATTAGGTTAATTTTTTTAAGAACCGTGTTTTTTGTTATTTTTTTTGTGGCAATAACCTTGTTTTCCTCCAATTACATAATTCATTTGTTTGGAGACTCCTATCACTCAGCCGCTGATTGTGCTTATATTTTAATACTTGCCTATGGCCTAAGATCATTTTCGTCGCTACCTGGATATGTTCTTATTGCAATGGGAAAAATATCATTAATTAATATAATATTAATGTTATCAATGCTAGTCACAGTTTCGGTAAGTGTATTCCTAATAAATAAATATCAAATTATTGGAGTTGCTTTTGGGACATTAGCCGCAAGTAGCTTTATAGTTTTTTTCAATTACATTTTTATGTTTTTTCAGATTAATAAGCTAAAAAATGCTTTATAAACTATACATATGGTCATTTTTTATTCCTCTTGAGGTTTTTTTTAAGCTAGGCACTTTTCGACTTGAGCCTTATAGAATAATACTTATATTTGGATTTTTCACATATCTAGTAAATAAAAAAAATAACGATTACCCATTAAAGCTATTATATTGCTATATCTTTTTTACATTTATTTCTTTAACTGTTAATCATGGGTTTGAATTAGCCGTAAAAACCTCCGGCATCTTATACTTAGAAGTTGCCACAAGCTATTCAATAGGAGCTATTTACATCAAAAATAAAGACCTACATAAGCAGTGTTTTAGCCTATTGTCTTTTTTGTTTTTATTGATAGCAGCCCCTTCTTTAGTGGAATTTTTTACAGGCAATAAAGTAATACATAAATTTTTTGAAATAGCTACTGGAAACATCCAGTTGCCAAATAACTTGTATGGTGATGACTATATTAGAATGGGATTTACGCGAACCACGTCGGTCTTTTCTCATCCTATATTGTATGCAGTTTCAGCATCCATGTTAATGCCTATTATTGTATCTATTAACGATAATGAACCAAACAAGAGACTTACTTTATCAATTAAAAGGTTGTCTGGCATAATCATTGGCATCATTACCTCAATATCATCCATAGGTTTTGTAACCATTGCAATACAAATTGCATTAAAATTATGGTATTTAAATCAAAAGAAGTTAGCCAACCTAAAAAAACCACTAAAGCTATTATTTTTCTTATCTCTTTTAATTATTCAATTTGGCTCAAATAGAGGTTTGATTAAAGTTCTTGCAATGACCATCACACTTAATCCACATACTGCTTATTATAGGATATTGCAATGGGATTTCACATCTGACGACATAATGGATAACTTCTATTTTGGGATTGGCTATAAGCCATTTACACACCCTGATTGGTTCTTAGAAAGCATAGACTCATACTGGTTGAACAACATGTTACAGTATGGTTTTTTTTCAACATTATTCTTAACATTTTTTTTTATAAAACTATTAAAGATGTCATATGTCGAATCCAATATTGACAGTAAAAAAAACGAAATATTATTAGGGTATAGGATTTTGTTAATTTCAATTATAGTTTCTGGTTTTTCAGTAGATTTTTTTGACAAAGTTCAGCCTTTATTATTTTTTGTATTAGGCACAACCTCATGGCTATTTAAAGAAATAGAGAACGAAAATAATGAGAATAAAGCTATTTTCAGACGAAATTTATAAAAAAATTATTATTTTAAGACACTTTTTGCTATTCATCATGAATTTTGTTTATAACAATATTTATGGCATGAAAATTGACAAAACTTGCCGTATTTCCTTGAAAGCAAAACTAGACAAGACGAACCCTCAAGGAATTACAATAAAGGAGTACAGTTATGTTTCATTTGGAGCTGTTGTTTTAGCTCATGACTTTCCTAACAATAAATCAAATTGCAAAACAATTATTGGAAAAAAATGCTTTATTGGGTGCAATGCGATAATTTTGCCAGGGGTTGAGATAGGAAATGAGGTTGTTATTGCAGCCGGTTCTGTCGTTACAAAAAATATTGAAAGCAATTCGTTAGTAGCTGGAAATCCAGCTAGAATTATCAGAAAAATTAGCACAAAAGAATATGGACAAATTATTAAATGACAACGCATTTATTAATGGGCACCTCGAAAAACCCTGTAATTCGGCGAAATCCGTGAGCTAACCCATTGTTTCGCTTGAGTCTGAGTTTTTGAAAATGAGGTTTTTCGAAGTGCCCTAATGTAATAAGCTAGGCGTGCATAAAAATCTGTGTCAAATTAGGGCCGTATGACCGCTGGTTCTAGTAGGGATAAACGAAGTTGTGAAATGATTAAGAGAAGCGGAGCAGCGCACGCCGTTGGATGCTTCCCGCTATCCGCCTTGGCCCCGATTCCGGCAACGGTCACATGCGATTGTCTTGAGTGGTAAGAGCTGCAGTTTGCCCCAGTTGGCGGACATTTTTGCAGTAGATCAGAATACGGTGTCTGGATGGCTGAGGGCATGGGAATAGCATGAATTGCAGGGGCTTCGCGACCAGGAACACTCTGGTCGACCCCGTAAGGAGACGGTGAAAGACCGAGAATGAATGAGCGATGGTTTCGTCCTTGCGCAGCCCAGTGAAGTTGAGCATCCTCGTCATGGCCAATGCCCCGATGCATTGCAAGGCGATGGAGAAGGTCAACTGGGAATGGTTGCCTCGGCTGCCTTCCATTGCTTTGAAGCGATGCGCTCCGCGTTGGTCGAAATTTTAGGTTGCATGTGCCGGGTTATTTTCGCATATACACTTGCTAAGAATAAAATATTTTTAAATTCATGAATGCCATACATTTAATTCAAGTAAAATACTTAATAAGAGACTTTTTAAAAGAAATTTATCGTGTATATATTCAAATAATAACTAGATTTTTGATTCAAAGGTCTTCAAGAACATGGATTCATATTAATGCTCGTTTAGATGTTATCCCTAGCAATAAATCACAGAAACGACATACGCTTGCACTTAAAAAAGGTGCGTTCATTGAATCGAGATGTGTTGTAAATACTTGGCATGGAAATGTCATCTTCGGCGAAAATTCTCGTATCGGTGTCAACACCATCATCATTGGGCCTATTACTATAGGAAAAAATGTTAATATTGCACAGAATTGCTTTTTGAGTGGTGAAAATCATAAATATTACGATATTTCAAAGCCTCTTTTTGAACAAGGTTTTGATGTAAAGGCTATTATTATTAATGATAATGTATGGATTGGCGCAAATTGTACAATTCTGCCAGGCGTTGAAATTGGTGAACATTCAATTATTGGAGCAGGAACCGTGTTAACTAAAACTATACCTGCGTACTCTGTTGTTGTCGGAAATCCCGCACACATAATTAAAACATTTAATCATATCAAAGGTATTTGGGAGAGAACAAATAACTAAACACGATTATAAATAACCTAAGTCTATGTTGCGATGGCCTTTGTTGCATAAATCATCGAGATCATGCAGAATTTAAAGTAAAAAACCCTGCTCCCGAACACCCCATTGGAGTGACTACAATCGATCTGTGAAACAATAAGGTTCGTTATTACTCTGGATAGGCAAAAACAATGGATTGGTTGGGCCCAGCGAGTTGCAAGGAGGGGCGATTCGATACATTTTCCGATGCTGCCATCCGGTTTTATTTGATTGTCATAAATATGTTAGGTTTGGTATTACGGCAATCCATGGGTATGGTTGCCAACTTGTTAAAGTTGTCTGAACTCGACAGGCCGGTTCCGGACCATAGCACACTTTGCCGTCGCCAAAAGAGCTTGCAGATATGTATTTCGCATCGCCCCAATTTCAATGGTTTGTATCTGCTAATGGAGAGCATCGGCGTAAAAAATTCTCTGCGAGGATGAGGAAAACCAAGATATAAGGTACCGAATAGCATAGGCAATGGCGCAAGGTTTACCTGAGCATCTCTGCTGAAACCCTCGAAATCCGAGCCATTAAGGTGGCATCCAATCGTGTCGGTGATGCTCAGGTTCTACCTGACTTGTTGGTTCAGATCCCAAACAAAGAGGGCATCGCACGGGTAAGTGGTGATGGCGCTTATAACACTAAAGCCCGTTATTCAGCAATTGCTGATCTCAGCGCAGATGCCGTCATGTCTGTGCGAATTACTGGCATTATGGAAAGAGAATACGTCTGGCACCCAAGCCAGAAATGAAAATTTGAGTGCTACTCAACGGATGGGTGAGTGAGTCATGGCTTGTCACTTTAACAGCCAATTTGCCGACTTGCACATACGAGCTGAAATTTTAAACCGGTACCGATTGGGAACACCGGTGACGGTTTCTACAACCTAGATCCGCCTGATATTTGTGGCAACGGGAAATTTATACAGCATTCTAATAAATGTAACAAATCGGCAAATTAATAATATTAATATAGATTTTTTTCTATTTAGTAGCTCTTTCGTGTCAATACAATATTTTAGCACAAGGGAAAACGAAATGAAGCGTGATGTTTCCATAATTATAGTTAGTTACAATACGAGAGAAATGACTATTGACTGTATTAAGTCCGTAATCGAACAAACAAAGCAAGTAAGTTATGAATTGATTGTCCTTGACAATAACTCTTCTGATGGCTCCGCTGAAGCTATAGTAAAAGAATTCCCGTCTATAAATGTTATCGCACTTCATGATAATATTGGTTTTGCTAGAGCAAATAATTTTTCAGCTAAAGAAGCAAAAGGAAAATATCTATTATTGCTTAACCCTGATACGGTTATTCTTGATCATGCAATAGACAAGATAGTTTCTTTTGCTGAAAGTTGGAAAGATGAGAGCATCTTTGGCGGGAGAACTTATTATGGAAATGGCAAGTTGAATCCTACCTCTTCTTGGAAGAAACCGACGCTATGGAGCCTGTTTTGCTTTGCGTTTGGTTTGACGGTTATTTTCAAAAGGAATAGATTTTTCGATCCCGAATCATATGGAGGATGGCAACGAGATACGATCAAAAATGTGGATATTGTCACCGGATGTTTTCTTTTACTAAAGAAGCAAACATGGGATAAGCTGAATGGGTTCTCGCCAGATTTTTTTATGTATGCGGAGGATGCAGACCTTTGTATTCGGGCATTGGAGTTTGGAATTCAACCGGTAATTTATCCCGATGCAAAAATCATCCATTATGGCGGCGCCTCCGAAAAAATTCCAGCCGATAAAATGGTGCGATTGCTGAAAGCAAAAATTTTACTAATTCATAAGCACTGGAAAGTTAAGCAGTTCGTTTGTTTGGGCGTATTTTTTTACCTTACCGCCGCTTTTATCAGAGCCAGGATTCCTATAAAATTTTCATTTTCTGCCGAAAAGATTTCGTTATGGCGCGAAATTTGGGACAGGCGTGAGGAATGGGCATTCAATAAGTGAACTGAAGCAGCCTCTCGCGAAAGCTCATTCGGATATTTTGATAGTTGATAGAAGACTTTTTTTCCATTTACTAATCGTATCCATAGTCATAGGTTTCAAAGTCGCAGATTTTGAATATACATAATTACTTGAAATAATAAGGCGATTGAGTGGCAACTATCATCATTCCTGCTCATAATGAAGCTAATTCAATTTTTTCTTGCTTACACAATTTAGTTGAATCTCTAGATATCGATAAATATCAAGTTATCGTTGTTTGTAATGGATGTACCGATGAAACAGCAAACATCGTCAAAGCATTTTCAAATGGTGTTGTTTGCTTAGAAACTGAAATTGCTTCCAAAACACATGCACTTAACATGGGGGATAATGAAGCTAGATTTTATCCTAGAATTTATTTAGACGCTGATGTCGTCATTAACAGCGACGCCGTAAGAGCCATGTGCGCCACTTTGAAAAATGATTGGTTAGCGACCTCTGTCGAACTCAAAATAGATACGTCAAAAAGTTCCTGGCCTGTTAGAGCATTTTATGACATCTGGTTAAGGACACCTTACTGCAAAGCGGGTGCGATCGGAAGCGGTGTTTATGCGCTTTCTGAAAAAGGAAGAGCTAAATTTGACCAGTTTCCTGATTTAATCTCGGATGATGGTTATGTACGCTGTTTGTTCAAGGAACAAGAGCGCACAATGACCAAGGGGGATTACGCTTTTATAAAGGCGCCCAAAGATTTAATAAGCCTAATAAAGATCAAAACGCGCAGCCGGCTTGGGCGTTATCAATTACAAGACAAATTCCCCCATATATTAGCTAATGAAGAGAAAAACCATTTGTCTACATTTGGAAATCTGCTATGCAATTTTAAATTATGGCCAAAATTATTAACTTATTTTTTTATCAATGTCGTTACACGTATTAGAGCCAGATACCAATATCTGACAAACCAGATAAAATGGGAAAGAGATGAATCCAGCCGAAGCTAACGAAAAGAGAGTACTCCTTATCTCATCTTCCGGTGGGCATTGGAAGCAAATGCGCCGAATTGAACCCGCTTTTGATAATTTCATTAAATTTTACGCTTCTACGGATTCGAGTTATTCTCAATTTGTTCCAGACGAAGTTTTTTATTCGCTTCCAGACGCCTCGTTGTGGAATAAACCTGGATTGTTATGGCAGGCGCTTAATGTCCTTTTTCTGTTAATTAAGATCCGGCCTGATGTCGTGTTTTCAACTGGTGCTTCAGTAGGATTTTTTGCTCTTTTTTTTGCAAAAAAAATGAATAAAAAAACTATATGGTTAGATAGTGTGGCTAATGCTGAACAAATGCCTATGAGTGGATTGAAAGTCAGGCCCTATGCCGATCTATGGCTAACCCAATGGGAACATTTGGCCAAACCCGAAGGACCTCACTTTTATGGGGCTGTTTTATGATTTTTGTTACTGTGGGATCGCAATTGCCTTTTGATAGGCTCATTAGAGCAGTGGATGAATGGGCAGAGAGAAATAAAGACCAGGAGATAATCGCGCAAATTGGCAATTCGGATTATATACCGAAAAATATGTCATTTTTTCAAACATTAACACCCGACCAATATAGTAATTTTTTTCATCGAGCAGATTTTGTAATTGCCCATGCGGGAATGGGCACCATCATTAGTGCATTAGAACACGGGAAGCCCTTGTTATTGTTACCTCGATTAGCTAATATGGGCGAACATCGTAATGATCATCAATTGGCAACTGCACGTCGTTTTTCTAGCTTCAAAAATATTATAGTTGCTGATAATGCGTTTCATTTAACTAAAGAAATTTATGCTTTGCTTAAGAATGGTCCTATATCATCTACTCATGTTGAACCCGAAGTCTCAGCTCAACTAATTTCCGCGATTAAAAAATATGCCAATGATGAATAACTCCAACATAGCGACATTTAGTTCAGATAGTTCTAACTATAAATATTTTTTTGTTATTCTATCTTTACTTTTTTTTTCATCCGCTTTTCTATACTGGCATGTATTTATCGATTTAGTAGATATATGGAACGAAAAAGAAGAATATAGCCATGGATTCATTATTCCTTTCCTCTCTTTTTATTTGCTATGGCAAAAAAAGGAGACAATTCTAGCTGAAAAATTTTCTCCTTCATGGTGGGGTGTGATCATCAGCATTCTAGCCATGATATTGTATTTTATCGGAACTGTTGGGGATGTTTACTTTCTACTAAGATTCTCATATATTTTATTACTCATTGGGATGGCATTGTCCGTTTTCGGTGTAAAAACGACACACTTGATGTTGGTTCCCATTTTATTCATTTCCTTCTCCTTTCCTTTACCCCCGGTATTACAGGCCACTTTAACGGCAAAACTACAACTTATTTCCTCCCAATTAGGGGTTTCTCTCATTCATGCATGCAGAATTCCCGTTTTTTTGGAAGGCAACATAATCGATTTAGGCAATTACAAATTACAGGTGGTTGAGGCATGTAGTGGACTTAGATATTTATTTCCACTGATGAGTTTAGCGTTTATCTGCGCTTATATGTATCATGTTGCATTTTGGAAGCGCGCCATTGTATTTTTGACATCCATACCCGTTACCGTGTTTATGAACAGCTTTCGCATCGGCGTTATCGGGATTCTAGTCGATAATTGGGGAATTTCGATGGCTGAGGGATTTATCCATGACTTTGAAGGATGGATCGTTTTTATGGCCTGTTTCCTCGTTTTGTTTTTTGAAATGTGGGTATTATCTTGGAATGAACGTCAACAAAAAGGTTGGGGAGATGTTTTTGGTTTAGTGGTATCGACTACGGGGTCAAGATCATCCAGTATCTCTTTTCCCACAAATCTCTATCCTTCTATTGCCATTTTATTAGGCATTTTAGTTACCATAGCAACTGTTAAACCTTTGGGTGAACGAGATGATGTTATCCCTCCAAGAAAACAATTTTATTCATTTCCCACACAGTTGAGTAATTGGTCCGGCCATGCAGATACCTTGGACAAAAATACGATTGACTTTTTAGGTTTATCAGATTATATCCTTTTCAATTTCAGCAGCCCAACCAATAATTGGATCAACTTTTATGTCGCCTATTATGAGACCCAAAAACATGGCGCCGTTCCTCATTCGCCAAAACTGTGTATCCCGGGTGGCGGTTGGGAAATAACAGAGATCAGCGAATTTAAAAGCAATAACATTGATTTGAACAGGGCTATTATTGCAAAAGGAAATAATCGCCAACTGGTTTATTATTGGTATAGGCAAAAAGGGGAAAATATCGCCAATGAATACCTATTTAAATGGAACACGTTTTTAAACTCTTTCAAATATCAAAGAACAGACGGTGCTTTGATACGATTAACAACACCCATTGCTCCTGACGAATCGATAACCCTAGCGGATCAACGCTTGCAACAATTCATGGTGCTGATCGACAATCAAATTTCGTCGTATGTCCCAGATTAAGTTATTATAAATTACACATTGATTTAACATATTCTATTCCACGAAATCAATTTACCGGAATTATTGGCAAACAACCATGCAGAACATAAATACAAAAATAAAATTATTGTCATTTACTTGCGCTTTATTATCGCAAGGATGCAGTGATTCAACCGAACGTGTATCTGAGTATTTGCAAAGCGGCAAATCACATTTTGAACAGCAAGATTATTCAAAGGCCCGCCTAGAGTATAAAAATGCCTTACAAATCGACAAGAAATTGGTCGATGCGTATTACCATTTAGCGCTGATGGATGAGAAGGATCAAAACTGGAACGGCGAGTTTTCCAATTTATCCGAAGTAATTAAACTTGATAAAAACCATATGGCTGCCCGATTGAAACTGGGGCAATTGATGTTATTGTCGGGGCAATCCGAGCAGGCTTTAGAACAAATCGACGAAATATTTAAAATTTCCAAGGACAATCCGGATGCGTTTGCCTTGAAAGGCGCGGTACTGTTAAAGAAAAAGGATACCGCAGGTGCGATGGAAATGGCGGATAAAGCCCTGGCCGTCAAACCCGGTCATGTGGATGCCACCAGTTTGAAAACACTTATTTTTCAGGCCAAAAATGATTTTCCGTCCGCATTGGCAACGGTCGAACAAGCTTTAAAGGTCAATGAAAATGAAATTTCATTTAACCTTTTAAAACTTCAGCTTGACAGCGCGCGCCAGGATAACGCAGCGATCGAAGCCGATTATCAAGGGTTACTGAAGCGGTTCCCCGATAAATTGGAGTTCAACTTTGCTTTGGCGAAGCATTATTTTGATCAGGGCCAAAAAGATAAATCTATAGCGTTATTGCAAGCGCTTATCAAGAGCCATCCTCAGGATCCTAAACCGAAACTGATACTTGCCGATTTTATGATCAACTCCGATCCGGCTATGGCCGAAAAAACTTTAAAAGATTTTATTTCCGAAAATAAGGAAGAAACCAACTTTTATTTTAGCTTGGCAAAATTATATCTGCAGCAAAAGAAATTTGATCAAGCCGAAGACGCCCTGACACAGATTGTTCAACTTGCCAAAGAAAATAAAGCCATCATAGCGGCCAAGGTTATGCTGGCGAACCTGGCAATGCAAAAATCCGATCTTGACAAGGCGACGGCCCTAGTCAAAGAAGCATTAGTATTGGATCCCCGCCATTTTGAGGCATTGTTGTTAAATGCAAGGCTCAAGCTGATCAATGGTCTTTATGATGATGCGATCGCGGATTTGCGCAGCATCGCACAGGATTATTCAAAATCCGATGAAGCACTGGTACTGTTGGCCCAGGCTTATCTGAAAAAGAACTCGCCCGAATTGGCTGAAGAAAATTTCCGTAAAGCGTTATCTCTAAATCCGGGTAATTTAGCCGCCGTCATGCCGGTTGTTTCGCGCATGATCAATAGCAACGACCTGGCTCGGGCCGAAGATTTACTGCAGAAGGCATTATCGATTAAACCAGATGATGCCGGCGCTTTGCAAGCCCTGGCTCAAGTCCGCCTCTTAAAGAATGACTGGAAGGGTATGCAACAAATCTCCGATCAGATTGCAAGCAAACCGAATGGGCAGGGTTTTGCCAAATACCTCGGCGGAAAGATATCTCAAGGTCAAGGGCATTTTCAAGAGGCGATCGATCAATACAAGCAGGCTCTATCGACTACACCCCAACTTCCTGATGCGTTGAATAGCATGTTGGCTTGTTATAACGCATTAAATCAACGGCCATCGATGCTGGCTTATCTAAATGAGTTTATGCAGAAAAACCCCGGCGAGGTTTATCCTTTGGTTTTAACAAGCGGTCTCTTTGCGCTCGATAAAAAATGGGAAGATGCTTTGGCGTTGCTCAACAAGGGCCTAGAAAAATTTCCTGAATCGCCAGTGTTACATGAAGCCATCGCCCGGATATACCTAGCTAAAAACGATATGCAGAATGCGATCCAGGCGTATAAAAAGGGCCTTGAGAAAGCACCGGACAATGTCCAGTTAAGACTGCTTTTAGCAATCGCATATGAAACGGCAAAACAATACGACGATGCATTAGCCAGCTACGAAGCCGTGCTGGAGAAGCGACCGGATGTGGATACCGCAATTAATAATTTGGTTGCATTATTACTCGATCATTTTCCGAGCAAAGAAAATTCGGCAAGAGCAGTTAAACTGGCGCAGCGTTTCGAAAACTCGGGTCAACCCTTTTTTCTAGACACCTATGCCTGGGCTTTGTTAAAGGACGGCAAAGCCGGACAAGCCTTGCCTCTTTTCGAAAAAGTTGTGGCCTTGAAGCCGGATGTGCCGGTTTTCAAGTATCATTTAGGCTTGGCACATCATCAGCTCAACAATAATGACAAGGCTATTGGCATTTTGGAAGATGCGTTAAAAATCGGCTCCAAGGGTGATCAGTTTGTTGAAAAGGATCTGACCATCCAGTTATTGAATGAGTTGAAAAATAGCAAAAATGGTTAAACCAGTATTTCGGTCATTATCAACTTTAGCCCACGTGTTTTAATACGCCTTCTTTTTTTGCGGCCGAGATTCCCTGAATCCAGGTAACATGGATGTATAGAGTTTTGGATACCCGCCTCCCGGCGTGTATAGCGACCTTGGTGTATAACGATATGGGTTTAATAGGACGCGCCACATCACTTTATTACATTAGGCTCAGGACAACGACCCATGAGGCTGTCAGATTTCACTCAAAATCGAGACAATAATTTCAATTTGATTAGAATTGCCGCTGCGTATGCGGTATTGGTGACACATAGCTTTGCAATAGCTATCGGCTCGGATGATGCTGAGCCCTTTCGCCATACTCTCGGCATGACGATTGGCTCGATTGCTGTTGATATATTCTTCTTAACAAGTGGCTTTCTTGTCACTGCCAGTCTCTTGACGAGACAAAGCGCAATTGAATTTGTCTGGGCGAGAGTCCTAAGAATATTTCCAGCCCTTCTTGTAATGTTGCTGTTGACTGTTTTGGGGCTCGGCCTGTTTTTTACAACGGTTTCTTGGCCCGCCTACTTCGCCGACCCCAAAACTCACACGTATTTCCTAAAATGCTTAACTCTCTTTAGCGGCGTCAGGTACGAACTGCCTGGTGTTTTTGAAAGCAATCCTTACAAACGTGCTGTCAATGGCTCCCTGTGGACAATGCCGAATGAGCTGAAGATGTACGCAATCTTGGTGCTAATTTGGGTGTCTTTGAGTTTAACAGCAAGGTTTCGATTAAAGTCATTCAAAATCACGATCGTCTCAGGCACATTATTGGCTGGGCTTTTTGTTATTCTGGGCCACCTCAACAAAACGCCAGAAGGTGACGCCTTCTTAAAGCTGTTTTTTATGTTCTTTAGCGGAGCGTCTTTTTATATCCTCAAAGACAGAATCATTCTGTCACGGACTGTTTTTTATATTTTTTTAGCCGCTCTGATATTGGCAACGTTCAATAAGAACATTTTTTTCATCGTTTACGTAACGACACTTACCTACATTTTATTTTTCGTTGCTTACGTCCCATCTGGGTTCATCAGGGCATACAATCGTTTGGGAGACTACTCCTATGGTGTTTACCTCTATGCCTTTCCTGTTCAGCAATCAACCGCTGCCTTGTTACCCGGCGTCTCCGTTTTGACTATGGTGATTATTTCTAGTGTAGTTACACTTCTATTTGCCATGCTTTCTTGGCATTTCCTAGAAAAACATTCTCTCAAGTTGAAAGGTCATTCTGTCAATTACACCATAAAGATACTCAAGGCCATCTCGTATGTCATCTTTTTTCCTAAACGCAGTCCTGAGCGATAATGGTCACTTAAACAAGCGCATGGCTTTCGTCGGCGCAAACCATTTTTACTGGAGCCGTAGTAATTCCTGAACGACATATCTATACGCGTTAGCGTTAGCTTTGCATCGTTCAATGAACTGCCCCACATTTTTGAAACCCGCAGGAGTTCGGCCATTTATGAAAATCGCGATCATCGGCACCGGCCATGTCGGCTCGGCGACCGCTTACGCGCTGGTGTTGAAAGGCCTCTGCGATCATCTGGTCCTGGCCGGCAGAAATCTGGCCAAAGCGCGGGGCGATGCGCTCGATTTGCAGCACACGCTGGCTTTTTGCGAAAGGTCGATGGTGATCGAAAGCGCCGGGCTCGAAGAGGTCACGGATAGCGACATCCTGGTCGTGACCGCCTCGATGCCCACCTCGGGGCAGATGACTTCGCGCCTCGAACTCGGTCCGGCCAACGTCGCGTTGTTCCGGCAATTGATCCCGCTGCTGGCGCGCAACAATCCGGATGCGATCATGCTGATCATTACTAATCCGGTCGACATCATGACCTATCTCGCAACGCAAATCTCGGGCTTTCCCGCCGCCAGGATCATGGGGATCGGCACCCTGGTCGATTCGGCCCGCTTCCGCTCCCGGCTGTCGATCGAGGAGCAGATCCATCCGGACGATCTGCGCGCCTATATTCTCGGCGAACATGGGCCGAATCAGTTTCCGTTGTTCAGCGCCGCCTCGGCCGGCAGTGAACCTATCGACGATAATCCCGCACGCCGCGATATTTTCAACGCGGTGCACAGCGCCGGCTTCGATGTGTACAAAGCCAAGGGTTACACGAATTATGCGATCGCCGCGGCAGCCTGCGAGGTGATTCGGGCGATTGTTTACGACTCGCACCGGACCCTTCCGCTCAGCACCTATCTCGATGAGTGGCTCGATATCCGGGACAATTGTTTCAGTATTCCGGTCGTGGTCGGCAGGCGCGGTATCCTCCGTCATCTGCATCCGGACCTGAACCGCGCGGAAAAAAAAGCCTTGGCAAAGGCCGCGAGAGCGATCAAAGACCAGATCGAAGGCCTGCTTTTGCCTGAAGACCGCTTACGCTAACCTGGAAATCCGCATGCCCATTCATCACCTGGAAACTCATCGCACTCACCGCACCGGCTGGCTGCGCGCCGCGGTCTTGGGCGCCAACGACGGCATCGTCTCGACGGCCAGTCTGATCGTCGGGATCGCGGCCTCGCAGGCCACGCAGCATGCTATTTTGCTGGCCGGCGTCGCCGGCGGGGTCGCCGGCGCGATGTCGATGGCGGCCGGCGAGTATGTCTCGGTCAGCTCGCAAGCCGACACCGAAAAAGCCGATCTGGCGCGCGAACGCAAGGAACTCGATGAAAATCATCCCTACGAACTGAACGAGTTGGCCGCGATTTATATCCGCCGCGGCCTCGATCCGTTGCTGGCCGAACAGGTCGCGATTCAATTGATGGCGCACGACGCGCTCGGGGCGCATGCGCTCGAAGAATTGGGCATCTCGGAGCAAGGCTCCGCCCGCCCGCTGCAGGCCGCCCTGACGTCGGCGGCGACCTTCGCGGTCGGCGCGGCGCTGCCTTTGCTGGTCGCGCTATTCGTGCCCGGCCCCGATACCGCCCTCGCGGTGTCGTCGTCATCGCTGCTTTTTCTGCTACTACTGGGCATCGTCTCGGCCTATACCGGCGGTTCGAGCTTGCTCAAGGGCGCCGTGCGGGTCACTTTCTGGGGCGCACTGGCGATGGGCCTGACTGCCGGCGCCGGCGCGCTGTTCGGCACGGTGGTTTAATCCGGCGCGATGACCTGGTTTGTCTATATGATCCACTGTAGCGACGACACGCTGTATACCGGCATCACGAACGACGTGCGACGCCGTTTCGAACAGCATGCCAGCGGGCGCGGCGCGAAATATTTTCTCGGCCGCCGGCCGCAGCAACTTGTTTATCTGGAATCCGGACATGACCGCAGTTCCGCGGCCCAGCGCGAAATGCAGCTGAAAAAACTGAGCCGGCAACAAAAAACGCTGCTGATCGCATCGGATGGCAACCGGATATCAGATATCCTGATCGATTCAGCCTCGCAGCAAGCGGCGGATGACCATGCCTGATCACGCCCTGATCCATATCTTCGGTGAAGTGCTGTTCGACCATTTTCCGGACCGCAGCCGCGTGCTGGGCGGCGCGCCGTTCAATGTCGCCTGGCATTTGCAGGCCTTCGGGCAATCGCCCCGCTTGATCAGCCGTATCGGCAACGATCCGGAAGGACGGGAAATCGTCCAATCCATGCGGGATTGGGGCATGCGCACCGATGCCCTGCAAACCGATCCCAGCCGTCCGACCGGACGCGTACAGGTATCGATCACTGACGGCGAACCGCATTACGAGATCGTCTCCGCTTGCGCCTACGATTTCATCGATCAGAACACCTTGGCTGGGCAAAGCAGCCAGGGCATTCTTTACCACGGCTCGCTGGCGATCCGCAATGCGACCTCGCGCGCAGCCTTGCAGACCGCCAAGATCGGGCATCGGGGCAAGATTTTTATCGACGTGAACCTGCGTCCGCCCTGGTGGGAATACGACACACTGCTGCCATTGTTGCATGATGCGGACTGGGTCAAGCTGAATGAGGCTGAACTGCTGACCCTATGCCCCGGCCATACCGACCTGGAAACTGCGGCGCGGGCTTTCCTTGCGGAGTTTGATCTCGAAACCTTGTTTGTGACCCGCGGCGCCCAAGGCGCGCTGGCTTATGACCGGCGGCATCGATTGATCCCGGTCAAGCCGCCCATATCAACCGCCGTGATCGACACCGTCGGCGCGGGCGATGCGTTCGCCGCGATTCTGCTTTGGGGCCTGAGCGCGCAGTGGCCGCTGCCGACGACGCTGGAACGCGCTCAGGACTTTGCGAGCGCTCTGGTCGGCAAACGCGGCGCGACGGTAACGGATGAGAATTTCTATCGCGCGTTCTGTCAGTCTTCCCATTCCAACTCAGCGAACGCGGTCGATACGTTTTTACGGTGAAAATCGTCGAACAGTTTCCATTCGGCTTTTGCCTGATAGCCGACGCTTTCGAGCGCCTGTTCCAGCAAGCCGCCGCTTTTGATCAAGGCCCTGATGTCGCTCAGCAGCGACTGTAAATAGCGCTTTTCGGGTTGCAGGCTTCGCGGCCAGTCGGTCACGATCGGGCCGTGGCCCGGAATCACGGTTTTATAGGCATGGCGCTCCAGTGGCTCGATCACCGCGAGCCAGCCTTTCAAACTGCCATCGATCACCGGCAAATGTTCGAGAAAGAGTAAATCGGCCAACCAGAGGGTGTCGGTCAGCGGGTCATAGATCGACAGATCGTTGTCGGTATGCGCCGCTGGGTGCGCGGTGAGTTTCAGGATGCGCCCGCCGAGATCGATGTCGAGTTCCTTGTCGACCGCAACGTCGGGCGGAATGAGGTCGCCGGCGCCGAGATCGATGCCCAACAGTTCCTTGGCCTTGGCCAAATAAAAGGGGCCGCGCGCGGCCATCGCCCGGCCGAGGTTATGATGGCCGACAAACTTGACGCCTTCGGCCTTGAACACGCTGTTGCCGTAGATGTGGTCCGGATGCACATGGGTGTTGATCACGTAACAGATCGGTTTGTCGGTCGCATGCCGAATCGCCTGCAAAAGTGCCCTGCCCTGATCGGGATTGCCGCCGGTATCGATCACCGCGACACAGCGTTCGCCGACGATGAAGCCGATGTTGGCGATCGCGCCGTGATTGTGGGTATCGGGGATTTCGTGAGGCCCCAAATGCACAAAGATGCCGGGGGCGACCTGAGTCACCGACAAAACGGTGGCCGCTGTTGCCGACGCTGAAAACAGCAACAACAGCACCACTGCCCGGAATTGACTTAAACGGATTCGGACGCGGCTCGACATGGGCAGACCTGGGAGGGTGTGAATGGACGCTTGGATCAAGGATGAAATAGGCCCTGCGTAGTTCCGATTATGCTGCCCCCCGCGATGATGCGAAGGTAGAAATCCATATCGCAGCCCCACCGTCCTGTCAATTCCCGCGCCGAAAGCCGGCGCGGGAACATCAACACGCTTAATTTTTGGCTTGTTCGTCTTTCAGGAACTCAGCCAACTGTTTCGCCGGCACATAACCCGGCAACAAATTGCCTTTCTCGGTCACGATCAGCGGCGTGCCGCGCACTTCGAAGTCATTGGCCAGTTGCATGTGTTGATCGACCGGATTCGCGCAGGTTTTTTCCTTCGGCGTTGCGCCTTTCTTCGCCTCGGTCAGCGCCTTGTTCCGATCGTCCGCACACCAGACCGAAATGGCTTTGGTATAGGAATCCGAGCCTTTGCCGGCGCGTGGATAAAACAGGTATCTGACCTTGATGCCTTCGGCGAGATATTGGTCGATCTCGGAATGCAGCTTACGGCAATAGCCGCAATCGATATCGGTGAACACGGACACCATGTATTTGCCGATTTTCGGCTTGAAGATGATCATGTTGTCTTCGCCGACCTTGTCGAGCGCGGCCTTGCGGGCGCCGCCCAATTTTTCTTCGGTCAAATCGGTGCGTGAAGCCAGATCGACCAGATGGCCTTGCAGCAGGTATTTACCGTCTTCGCTGGCATAGAAAATATTGGCGCCGACCATCACTTCAAACACGCCCTTGATCTCGGAGGGTTTGATCGAATCGATTTTGACCGCAGGCATCGCCTTGGCGATGGCGCCCTTGACGGCGGCCTCATCCGCCTGCGGCGTTCCGACAAACAACGCCGATACAGCGAAAGCAACAACAGAAATAATTTTCTTCATGATCTGCTCGTTTTTAAAGTGTAAAAAGGGTGTGCGGATTTTCGAACAATGGAAATCAAAGAGTGCTTACTGGAACAGGCGCTGGATATCCATCACCATTCCCAACGTCATCAGGGTCAGCAATATCGCGATGCCGATCTGCTGAAAGACCATCTGGCTCTTTTCGGAAAGCGGCCTGCCTTTGACCGCTTCGAGGCCGAAAAACAGCAAATGGCCGCCGTCCAGCACCGGTATCGGCAACAGATTCAACACGCCGAGACTGACGCTGACCAGCGCGATGAAGCGCAAAAAATGCACGAAGCCGATGTCCGCCGATTCGCCCGCATATTGCGCGATGCTGATCGGCCCGCTCAAATTTTTGACCGAGGCCTGCCCCAGCACCATCTTGCCCATCATTTTGAGTGTTGAATACGAATACTCGTAGGTCTTCACGAAGGCGGCCGGCACCGCCTCAAGCGCCCCCAAGGAATAGGTCGCGGTCAGCGATTTTTTGACTTCCTCTGGAATGAATACCGAGGCACCGATTTTACCCTCGGCTTTCGGCGCTTCGCCTTCGATCGCCGACGGCGTCTGCACGACTTTCGGCGTGATCGCCAAACTTTGACGCGCGCCGCCCCGCTCGATTTCGACTTCTATCTTTTGGCCGGGATGGCTTTTGACATAGTCGACCCATTGCGCCCACTCGTCGATCGATGCGCCGTCGGCGCTGAGCAGTAAGTCGCCCGATTTCAAACCGGCCGCCAAGGCCACGCTGTCCGGTAACACCTTGTCGATGACCGGCCGCAATTTCGGCATCCAGGGATTGAAACCCAGCCGTTTATACAATTTTTCGGGATCGGCGATGTCGCCGTCGGCCATTTTGATCCATCTGACCTCTTCGCGGCCCTGTCTGTCCTTGACGAGCACCTTGATTTCCTGGTCGCCGTCGAGCGCCGCGCCGACGAAAACATTCAAGGTCTCGGTCCAGGTCGGCGTCGGCTGGTCATTGACCGCCATGAATTCGTCGCCTTCGAGCAAGCCCGCTTCCGCGGCGATCGTGCCTGCGTCGATCTTGCCGAGGATCGGCTTGCTGCCTTCTTCGCCGGCGACCAACACGACCCAGAATAACGCGACGGCCAGAATCAGATTAAAGATCGGTCCCGCCGCGACGATCGCGGACCGTGCCGAAAGTTTTTGCCGGTTGAACGCATAAGGCAGATCCTCGCTTTTGACTTCGCCTTCGCGCTCATCGACCATCTTCACGTAGCCGCCGAGCGGGATCGCCGAGATCACATATTCGGTCGCATCCGGCGCCTTCTGGTAAGACCACAGGACCTTGCCGAAACCGACCGAAAAGCGCAGCACCTTGACACCGGCCCTGCGCGCGACCCAGAAGTGTCCGAACTCGTGGAACGAAACCAGGACGCCGATCGTGAGGATGAAATAAAACAGAGTGCTCATGAAAAATTAGCCGGTCAATTGCTCGATAATTCGATTAGACACCATTCTCGCTAATTTATCCTGATCCAAAATGATTTCGAGTGAATCGGCCGCCTTGACTTCGATCGCGTCCATGCAGCGTTCGATGATGACCGGAATGTCGGTAAAGCGCACCCGGCGATTCAGGAAGGCGTCGACCGCGATTTCATTGGCCGCGTTCAATACCGCCGGCATCGTGCCGCCGGCTTCGATCGCCTTGTAGGCCAGGCGCAAACACGGAAAACGCTCGAAATTCGGCTCCTCGAAATCCATGCGCCGGATATTGAAGATATTCAACGGCTCCGCACCGGACTCGAAGCGCTCGGGCCAGGCCAAGGCATGCGCGATCGGAATGCGCATGTCCGGATTGCCCATCTGCGCGAGCACGGTGCCGTCGATATAATCGACCATCGAATGAATCACGCTTTGCGGATGGATCACGACCTGGATCTGTTCCGGCTGCATGTTGAACAACAGGCAGGCTTCGATCATTTCGAGGCCCTTGTTCATCATCGTCGCCGAATCGACCGAAATTTTCTTGCCCATGTCCCAGTTCGGATGCGCAACCGCCTGTTCCGGGGTCACTTGCACCAAATCTTCGACAGGCGTCTGCCGGAACGGGCCGCCCGAGGCGGTCAGCAGGATGCGCCGCGCCGTCTTCGCGTTCACGCCGGTTTCGTAAGCCGCCGGCATGCATTGAAAGATCGCGTTGTGCTCGCTGTCGATCGGCAGCAGATGCGCGCCCGACGCCGCGATCGCCTGCATGAAGATGTCGCCGGACATCACCAGGGCTTCCTTGTTCGCGAGCAATACCGTCTTGCCGGCCTTCGCCGCCGCCAGGGTCGGCAACAGTCCCGCCGCGCCGACGATCGCGGCCATCACCGAATCGACGTTGTCGAGGGTCGCGGCTTCCGCCAGGGCTTCGGCACCGGCCAGTACCTTGATGCCTGCCGCCGCGGTGCCGGCGATCTTGTCCCTGAATGCCGCTGCTTTCGCCTCGTCGGCGACCACGACCAGCTCCGGCCGATGGCGCAGGCATTGTTCGAGCAATAAATCGATATTGTTGTTCGCGGTCAGCGCGACGACCTGGTAAAGATCGGGGTGTCTTGCGACCACGTCCAGCGTGCTGACGCCGATCGAACCGGTCGCTCCGAGTATGCAGATGCCTTTCATCAGATCAGTCCGTAAATCAGGTAAATACCGGCATAAAACAGCGGAATCGCCGCGATCAGGCTGTCAACCCGATCCAGAATGCCGCCATGGCCCGGCAGGATCGCGCCGCTGTCCTTGACGCCGCGCTGACGCTTGACGACGCTGAAAAATAGGTCGCCGTAAACCGAAACCAGCACGGTCAATACCGACAACATCGCGAAATCGGCCGCGAACACATAATTGAAACCATAGAACAGGCTCAGCGCGACCGCGCAGACCAAGCCGGCGGCCAAGGCGCCGTAGAAGCCCGCGACCGTCTTGCCGGGGCTGATGTCCGGCGCCAGCTTGGTTTTACCGTATTTCTTGCCGACGAAATACGCACTGATGTCGGCCGCCCAGATCAACACCAGGAAATACATCGTCATCGGCGGCTCGTAAAACGCGCGCAGCCGGCTCAGGAACATCCAGCAGGCGAGCAAAATGAACCAGCCGATCAAGGCCTTGTAGCGCAGGCGCAGCTGCAGATTCAGCACCGTATTCGGCAGCTTACGGATCGAAATCATCACCACGATCCAGAACAGCACCGGCGGAATCACCAGCCATTCGAGGATGCCGGAGTAAAAGCGGATATCCGGCCATTTGGTCCATTGCGCGAGCAGTTCCAGAAACTGTGTCCAGAGGAGCAGCCCCACCATCGGCACGATCAGCGCGAACAAGAACGACACCCTTTTCGCGATCGATTTGACATCGATCAGATACAGCCATTCCCATGCCGCGACCAGGGTCAGGATGGCGAGCAGCAGGGAAAAATATTCGGAAGGCAGCGTGAATACCGCCGTGGCAATCAGGGCGGCCAGAATCGATGCAGTGATAATTCGCTTGAGCAACATGGTTATAATTATCGTTGAAGTTAGGGGGTAACCGCTTTGCCGAGCACTTGTTCGCCGGTATGCCCGAAGCGTCTTTGCCGGCCCTTGAAACTCGCTATCGCCTCGGCGAGCGCTTGCTGGCTGAAATCAGGCCAGAGCAAATCGGTGAAATACAATTCGGTGTAGGCGAGTTGCCAGAGTAAAAAATTGCTGACGCGCTGTTCGCCGCCGGTTCTGATGAAGAGATCCGGTTCCGGCAAATCCGCGGTCGATAAATGGCGATTGATCAGGTCGTCGTCGATGTCCTGCGCCTCCAATTCGCCGGCCGCTATTTTTTGACTGACCGCGCGGAACGCCTGGCATAGATCCCAACGGCCGCCGTAGTTGACCGCGATGACCAGGGTCAACGCGGTATTGCCGCGGGTTTGCGCCTCGCCATCGACCATCAGCGTTTGCAAGGCCTCGGAGAAGCGGCTGCGGTCGCCGATGAAGCGCAGGCGGATATTGTTTTGATGCAGCCGCTTGATTTCGGCCTGGAGCGTCACCCTGAACAAGTCCATCAACAGCGAGACTTCCTCCAGCGGCCGCCGCCAGTTTTCGCTGCTGAACGCGAACAAGGTCAATACCTCGACACCCTCTTGGGCGCAGTACTCGACGATTTTGCGGACCGTTTTGACGCCGGCCTGATGGCCGACCGCGCGCGGCATGAAGCGTTTTTGCGCCCAACGGCCGTTGCCGTCCATGATGATCGCGATATGGCGCGGCACGCCGTTATCGGTATTTTGCAAGCGCGCGTTGGCTGACGACATGGCCGGCATCCGCATCAAAGCGACAACAGATCGGCTTCTTTGGCTTCCAACAATTTTTCGACTTCCTTGACGTATTGGTCGGTGATTTTTTGGATTTTCTCTTCCGCGTTGCGCGCGTCGTCCTCGGAAATCAGCTTTTCCTTCAAGGCGTCCTTGATCGCCGCGTTGGCGTCGCGGCGGATGTTGCGGATCGCCACGCGGCCGTTCTCGGCCTCGTGCTTGACGACCTTGACCAGATCACGGCGGCGTTGTTCGGTCAAGGGCGGCAGCGGAATCCGGATCGTCATGCCCGTGGTCGCCGGGTTCAGGCCGAGATCCGATTTCAGGATCGCCTTCTCGATCGCCTGCACCATGGTTTTTTCCCAGGGCGTGATCGTCAGGGTCCGCGCGTCCTCGACCGCGATGTTCGCGACCTGGGACAGCGCCGTGTCGGTGCCGTAATAAGACACGCTGATCTGGTCGAGCAGGCTCGGATGCGCGCGCCCGGTCCGGATCTTCGCAAATTCGTGTTTCAGGGCTTCGATGCTTTTGCCCATGCGGGACGCCGCGTCCTGTTGAATGTCACTTATCATTTGTGTGTTCCTCGTTCAATCAGTGAACCGATTTCTTCGCCCTTCATCAGCCGCATCACCGCGCCCCGTTCAAAGATGTTCATCACCCGCATCGGAATGTTGTTGTCGCGGCACAGCACCAAAGCGGTCGTATCCATCACGTTCAGCCGCTGATCCAGCGCCTCGTCATAGGTCAGGCGCGGATAGAAGACCGCGTCCTTGACTTTTGCGGGATCGGCCGAATACACGCCCTTGACCTTGGTCGCCTTGATCATCAGCTCGGCATTGATCTCGATCGCCCTGAGGCTGGCCGCCGAATCGGTCGTGAAAAACGGGTTGCCGGTACCGGCCGCGAAGATCACGATGCGGCCTTTTTCCAGATGGCGAACCGCGCGGCGGCGGATATAATCCTCGCAGACTTGATTGATCTTCAGCGCCGACATCACCCGCGCCTGCAAGCCCTGATGCTCGAGCGCGTCCTGCATCGCCAGCGCATTGATCACGGTCGCCAGCATGCCCATCTGGTCGCTGGTAACCCGATCCAGGCCTTCGGACGCCTTATCGGCGCCGCGCAGGATGTTGCCGCCGCCGATCACTAGGCCGACCTGGACGCCGAAATCGGACAATTCCTTGATTTCGGCGGCCAGGCGAGTCAGGATGTCCGAATCGATACTGCCGCCTGTCTCGCTCATCAGCGCCTCGCCGCTCAGCTTTAATAAAATTCTCTGGCAAATCGGTTTTTTCATAAGTTTGTCGGATGGTTTATTAAGAGCGTATCCAAGGTCTGCCGTCGGCCCAAATTAGCTGGCCCGCACCTGCGCCATCACTTCTTCGGCAAAGTTTTCTTCCTTCTTTTCGATGCCTTCGCCGACTTCCAGACGCGCAAAGCGGACCACGCCGTTGCCTTTGGAAGCGACCAATTTACCGACCGACAGCTTGTCGTCCTTGATGAACGGTTGACCCAGCAAGGTCACTTCCGCGAAGAATTTGCTGATGCGTCCGGCCACCATTTTTTCGATGATGTCGGCCGGTTTGCCGCTTTCGGCCGCCTGCGCCTTGAAGATTTCCTTTTCCTTTTCGATCGTTTCGGCAGAAACCTCGGCGTCGGAAACGCAGATCGGCTTGCTCGCCGCGATATGCATCGCCACGTCCTTGCCCAGCGCCTTGTCCGCATGGGTCAGCTCGACGATCACGCCGATCTTGCTGCCGTGCAGATAGCAGGCGGTGCCGCCTTGTGCGGTGTGGAATTTTTCGAAACGTCTGACCGTGATGTTTTCGCCCAGTTTCGCGATCAGCGCACGGCGGGTTTCTTCAACGGTCGCGCCGTCGCCGAGTTTCACGTCGAGCAATTGCGCGTCGGTCGAAACATCGGCGCTCAACAGCGCGGTCGCGACATCGTTCACGAACTTGACGAAATCCGGCGATTTGGCGACGAAATCAGTTTCGCAGTTGATATCGACGATCGCCGCCGTTTTTTCATCGGCGCTGATCTTGACGCCGATGCTGCCTTCCGCCGCGATGCGGCCGGATTTTTTGTCGGCTTTCGCAAGGCCTGCCTTGCGCATGTTTTCGATCGCCAGATCCATGTCGCCGTTGGCCTCTTGCAGGGCCTTTTTACATTCCATCATGCCGGAACCGGTTCTTTCACGCAGTTCCTTCACCATACCCGCGGTAATACTCATGCTCTATTTTTCCTCAACTTGTCATCACTATGAAAACGCCCCCAAAAGGAGGCGTTTTCCGGTCTCATCGAACAGCCCGTTTCGGCTTATTCGGCGGACGGCGCCTCTTCAACGAAGTCATCCGCCTTGGCCGACAATCCTTGCGTCGCGGCTTTCGCCTCCTGAATCGCCGCGGCGGCGCATTCGCAGTACAGCTTGACCGCGCGGATCGAATCGTCATTGCCCGGAATCACATAATCGATACCTTCCGGCGAGTTGTTCGAATCGACGACGCCGACCACCGGAATGCCAAGCTTCTTGGCTTCGCTGATCGCATTTTTTTCGTAACCGACATCCAGCACGAAAATCACGTCCGGAATGCCTCTCATGTCTTTGATGCCACCCAGGCTGCGCTCGAGTTTTTCGAGTTCGCGCTCCATCATCAGGGCTTCTTTCTTGCCGAAGCGCTGATACAGGGTGCCGTCGGTCTTCATCGCTTCCAGTTCCTTCAGGCGATTGATCGACTTTTTGATGGTCTTGAAATTGGTCAGCATGCCGCCCAGCCAACGGTGGTTGACATAAGACATGCCGCAACGGATCGCTTCTTCCGCGACCACTTTGCGCGCCGCTTTCTTGGTGCCGACAAACAGGATGTTGCCTTTGTTCGCGGACATTTGACCCAGATAATTCATCGCGTCGTTGAACAAGGGAAGCGTCTTTTCCAGATCGATGATATGGATCTTGTTACGGGCGCCGAACAGGTACGCAGCCATTTTCGGGTTCCAGTAACGGGTTTGGTGTCCGAAGTGAACGCCCGCTTCCAACATTTGACGCATTGAAACTGCCGCCATTAAATTTTCTCCTCAGTATATAATTTCGGAACACTGTTCCGGTGGGTTTCGCCTCCCCTGACCCCGCTGACCAACCCGCCGCAATATCGAGAAAGCAGGCACCCTGGCCAGTGTGACGGTAAGGGTGAGTATTTATTTCAGAAAAACTGAACCTAACTTTATACCATATTTTCAGGCAATCAACAAATCGGATTCCCGCCCCTTGCCGACCACGTCTTGCGATAAGCCCCTCATAATACGCGCAAATCGGCCAGGAAGGCGGCGGCATTTCGGAACGGCAGGCGCACCCCAAGCCCCGTCCATGACCGATATGTGGTATATTGTCGCGATGATTACGGCAGCCCCCCCAGGTTCCACGCCGTGCACCCTGAACGCCTTACCTTACCAAACTCATCAAAAATCGCCCCGAGCCTTCGCCTGATCCATGAGCATCTCCATCAAAACCGAATCCGAAATCGAAAAAATGCGCATTGCCGGCCGCCTGGCCGCCGAAGTACTCGAAATGATCGAACCGCATGTCGCGCCGGGCATTACGACCAATGAGTTGGACAACATCTGCCACGACTACATCGTGAACGTGCAACAGGCGATTCCGGCGCCGCTGAACTACCGCGGTTTTCCGAAATCGATCTGCACCTCGATCAACCAGCAGGTCTGCCACGGCATTCCGGGCGAAAAAAAACTGAAATCGGGCGACATCATCAATATCGACATCACCGTGATCAAGGACGAGTATCACGGCGACACCAGCAAGATGTTTTGCGTCGGCGAGGCCAGCCCGCACGCCAAGCGCCTGATCAAAATCACCCAGGAATCGATGTATCTCGGCATCCAGCAGGTCAAGCCGGGCGCGACGCTCGGCGACATCGGCGAGGCGATCCAGAAACACGCGGAAGGCAACCGTTACTCGGTGGTCAGGGAATATTGCGGGCACGGCATCGGCAAGGTCTTTCACGAGGACCCGCAAGTGCTGCATTACGGCAAGGCCGGCAGCGGTGAAGTCTTGCAGGCCGGCATGATCTTCACGATCGAGCCGATGATCAATCTCGGCAAACGCCACGTGAAGCTGCTGGCGGATGGCTGGACCGTCGTGACCAAGGACCGCAGCCTGTCCGCGCAATGGGAACATACGGTGCTGGTCACCGCCGACGGCTACGAAATCCTGACCTTGCGGCAAGAAGAAAGGTAAATGTCAGTGCACGCCCCGACCGACACCCTGGCCCTCACGGCTGCAGACAGTCTACCGTTCTTCAAGCAGTTGCTGAAGGAAAAAAACGCCGAACTGCGTCAGCAATTCGATCCGCACCGGTCGGTATTGCCGCTGCTGCACGCCAAATCCGATTTCATCGACGCGATCCTGTGCCGCTGCTGGCGGCGTTTTCTCGGCGATGATGCGCCCCGCCTGAGCCTGATCGCGGTCGGCGGCTACGGCCGGCGCGAGTTGTTTCCGCATTCCGATGTCGACATCATGGTCCTGCTCGATGCGGAAGGCGCCGCGCCGCATCAGGATGCGCTGGTCAGCTTTTTCACCTTTCTCTGGGACATCGGCCTGAAACCCGGCCATAGCGTGCGCACGGTCACAGAATGCATACGCCTGGCGATGGACGACCAGACCATCATCACCAGCCTGATGGAAATGCGGTTGATCTGCGGCAATCAGGATCTGTATGAAACGCTCAGGGAAGACATCACGCCGGACAGGATCTGGCCTTCGGACCAATTTTTCGCCGCCAAGATGGAAGAGCAGCGGCAACGCTACGCCAAGTTCCATGACACCGCCTACAACCTGGAGCCGAACATCAAGGAAGGCCCCGGCGGCCTGCGCGACCGCCAGGTGATTGCCTGGGTATTCAAGCGCCATTACAACTCGTCAACCCTGAAGGAATTGATCAAATACGGCTTCCTGCCGGTCTCCGAATACAACGAACTGGTCGACGCGGTCGAAGTGCTCTGGCGCATCCGTTACGCGCTGCATTTGCTGACCCATCGCTGCGAAGACCGGCTGATTTTCGACAATCAGCGCGAACTGGCGATGCAATTCGGCTTTAGCCGTCCCGATCAGCAATACAATCAGGATGTCGAGCTGTTCATGCAGTTCTATTTCAAGACCGTGCAGGGCCTCGAACGCCTGAATGAAATGCTGCTGCAACTGTTTCACGAGCGCTTCATCAACGGTCATACCGACATCAAGCCGATTCCCGAGAACAACCAGTTCGTCGCGATCAACGGCTATCTGGAAGTGGTCGACGAACAAGTCTTCAACAAACGCCCGGTCGCCTTGCTCGAATTGATTCTGATCCTGCAACAAAATCCCGAACTGAAAGGCGTGCGCGCGACCACGATCCGCCTGATCCGCAAGAGCCTGTACCTGATCGACGAGGCTTTTCGCCGCGACAAGACCGCGAACCGGTTGTTCGTCGAAATCTTCGAGCAGCCCAGTGGCCTGACCCATGAGCTCCGGCGGATGAACCGTTACGGCATCCTGGCCGCCTACCTGCCCTGCTTCGCGAATATCGTCGCCCGGATGCAGTACGACCTATTTCACATCTATACGGTCGATGAGCATACCCTATTCGTGGTCCGCAATCTGCGCCGTTTTTCGCTCGAAATCCACAAGGACGAACTGCCGTTCTGCAACCGCATCTTCCTGTTGGTCGGCAAGCCCGGCCTGCTCTATCTGGCCGGCCTCTTTCACGACATCGCCAAGGGCAGAAAGGGCGACCATTCGACGCTCGGCGAAGAGATTGCCCGCGAATTTTGTCAGCAACACGACTTTTCCGCGCATGACACCAAGCTGATCTGCTGGCTAGTGCGTCATCACCTGATCATGTCGATGACCGCGCAACGCAAGGACATCAGCGACCCGGACGTGATCCACGAGTTCGCGCAGCAGGTCGGCAGCGTCGAGTATTTGAATCATCTCTACCTGTTGACCGTCGCCGACATTCGCGCGACCAATCCCGAGCTGTGGAATTCGTGGAAGGATTCGCTGCTGAAGGAGCTCTATACCGCGACGCATCTGATGCTGCGCCGGGGCCTGCCGAATCCTGTCGGCCAGATCGACCGCATCCTCGAAACCAAGAAAGAAGCGCGCGACGAACTGTTGCAACTCGGCCTTTCCGAAACGGACATCGACACGTCCTGGCGGCATGCGAACGACGATTATTTCCTGCGCTATTCGGCCGATGAAATCGTCTGGCACACGATCGCGATCGCCTCTTCGAACGAAGCCGATTTGCCGCTGGTGCTGCTGCGTCCGCAAACCCTGCACGGCAGCGCGGAAGTGTTCGTCTATACCAAGAATGAAGGCAGCATCTTCTCGATCAGCACCGCGACCCTGGACCAATTGGGGCTGACCGTGCTCGACGCGCGCATCATGACCACCACCGACAATTATGTGTTGAACAGCTTTCAGGTGCTCGAACAAAACGGCGAACCGATCAGGGATTTGCTCCGGGAAGTGCATATCTGTTCCGCGCTGCGCAACAATTTATTGCACCAGGGCGTGCGCGAGCGCAAAAACATCCATCGCCAGTCCCGGCAAGCCAAACACTTCCCGATACCGACCAGCATCCGCTTTCATGACGATCCGTTGAGTCACTGCACGATCATCGAACTGATCACCACCGACAGGGCCGGCCTGCTATCCAAAATCGGCCGCGCGTTCGTCAGCCAACACATCAACCTGCATAACGCAAAGATCACCACGATCGGCAGCCGCGCCGAAGACATGTTCTATGTGACCGACAGCGCGCTGCTGCCGATTACCGATCCCGACACGCAGAATAAACTGCGGGAACGAATCATCGGCGCCCTAGAGGAGTAACAAACGCCGTTCTCACGCCGGCGCTTTCGGCGTGCTTCGATCAGCCTTCGCCGGATCGCGTCCGGACGCCTGTTGCAGGTAGCTCTCCAGCCGGTTCAGGCTGCGGCTTTCGATATCGACATAGCGCATGCCGACCATGCACTGCGCTTTCGACAGGCGCCGCGCGGACGCGAGATGGCATTTTGCCTGTACGACCGCATCCCGCCCTGTGCCGTCGGGCAAATTCAAGAGCAGCGATACTTGCACCGGACGTCCGCCGAGCACGCAATTGCCCCCGGGCGCGATCGCCTCCCGCTGATTCAGCGTACATAAAATAGTCACGCTCTCCCGCGTCGTATCGATAGCGGTCACCGGCAGCTCAGTGCCGTCATCAGTGATCACGGTCGCCGGAACATTTAACGAAACCCTCGCATAAATTTTCTTGTCCACGGCACTCAATCCCCTTCTGATCAGTGCTTGTCAACACCCGCCGAAAATACGGTTTTTTCTATAGAGTACAGTTTGTTACTTGTGATTTTAAAAGTCAATCCTAAATAGTGGATCCCAAACTTTAGGTAGCAAAAGACGCGCAGATAACGCTCCTTCTGACGAGAGAGGCGCATCCAAAATCGACATATGGTTTTTTCTACGCGTCGCCCGCGGGGACGGCAAGGCCGGAGACCAACCTCTCCAGCTGACCGCAGAGCACCAGATAGGGATACAGAGTGACCGGGGTGAACTGATTGATTTCGCGGAGCAGTTCGCCATAACGGAGCCACTCGCGATGCCCTCTGTAGGCACCCAAATAGTCCGCGCAGGAAGGCAAGGAACTTGCGATGACCGCAGTCAACAGCTGGCCGGTCAATGACATCAATTTTTCCCGCAAGGCATCGTGGACCCTCTCCTGCCAGGTATCCAGACTCGCCAACCGGGATAGCCGCGCAAAGACCGCATCCAGCCCCAGCAATGCGCTGATTTCCTGGTGGCGCCGCGCAACGTCCGCGAACGCCTGCCCGCTGGCCGACGCCAGGTCGACGATCCATAAAAAATCATCCAGGCTAGCGATGAAAGTCATGCTGAGGGCGAGTTCCCTTTCGAGACCCAGGGCTTGATAGTGCTCCAAACGCGCCTTGACCGTCTCATCACGCAGACCAAGCGCTTCACCGAAATAGCGCCAGGCGTCCTGTAGAAAAGGCCGATAGCGCGCCAGCGTCTCGGCGTCGGGCCGAATCCTGATCCGATGACACAAGGCCCAGCGGCAGAAACATTCGAGCCTGCTCTCGATGTCCAGCAGACACCGGTATTGCAGCGCCGCCGGGATCTGGTTGTCCAGGCTCTCGATACGCCGGCGCAGCTGATCCGCCTCCAGGATGCGCTCGAACCCGAGATACGCATTGATCCTTTCCGACAGGTCGTTTTTGTCGCCGCCAACCGGCGTGCTCAGAAAGCGGCTGCCGGCCTGATTGATGATCTTGTTGCTGATGAAGGTCGCCTTGATCTTGTCGGCCAGGGGATGCAGGACCAGCGCATCCTGATAATCCTTCGCGAGCGGATCCGGGAAATACTCGCGCAAGTAGCGCTCGCAACAGGACTCGCCGAGCAGCGCCGACCGTTCCTGGATCTGCTCGGTCAGAAACATTTTGGCGGCCGCCATCAATACCGCGAGCTCGGTCCGGGTGATGGCCTTGCCCGGACGATTCTGCACGCCTTTCTCGCCCGGAAAAACGTCCTTCGTGCCTTCGAAAAAACCGGCGGACTCCAGACGCTCGGCGACCTCGAAAAATGGCGCCGCGTTTTCGGCCACGCGCACTTGTTCCAGCGACAGGCATTGACTCTGCGCATAGTTATCGGCCAACACCAGTCGGCAAACTTGCTCGGTCATCTCGGCAAACAGGGTCTGGCTGCCGGCCAGCAAATTTTTCTTGCTTAGCACGGTCAGAAAGATTTTCAGATTGACTTCATGATCGGAGGTATCGACGCCGGCCGAATTGTCGACCGCATCGGTATTGATGCGGCCACCCTTCAGGCTGTATTCGATGCGCGCTTGTTGGGTAAAGCCGAGGTTCGCCCCCTCGCCGACCACCTTCGCGCGCAACGCGGACGCATCGACGCGCACAGTGTCGTTGGCGCGATCGGAGGCCTCTTCGTGCTTTTCGGAGCTGGCCTTCACATAGGTGCCGATGCCGCCGAGCCACAGCAAATCGGTCTCGGCGGTCAGCAGATAACGAATCAGCGATTCGCCGTCGAGCGAGCGATAATGTACGCCGAGCCATTTTTTGACCTCGGCCGACAACGGGATGTCTTTCGCGGCCCGCAAATACACGCCGCCACCCTTGGAGAGCAGCGCGCGATCGTAGTCGCTCCAGCTCGACCCCGGCAGCTCGAACAGGCGCTTGCGCTCCCGCAGCGCCGCTTCGCCTTCCGGCGGATTCGGATCGAGAAAAATATGCTGGCCACTGAAGGCCGCGCGCAGACGGATACACGGCGACAGCAACATGCCGTTGCCGAACACGTCGCCGTCCATGCTGCCAACGCCGACCACCGTAAATGCCTCGCGCTGAATATCCTTGCCGAGCTCGCGGAAATGCCGTTTCACGCATTCCCAAGCGCCGCGCGCGGTAATGCCGAGCGCCTTGTGGTTATAGCCGTGCGAGCCGCCGCTCGCGAACGCATCGCCGAGCCAGAAGCGGTACTCTTTCGACAGCGCATTCGCGCTGTCCGAAAACTGAGCGGTGCCCTTGTCGGCCGCGACAACCAGATAGGGGTCGGGATCGTCGTACACGACCAGATGCGGCGGATGGGTGACCGCCTGCGCATCGTCGTAATTATCGGTCAGATCCAGCAGGCCCTTGATCAGCATCAGATAGGCCCGTTTGCCGGCTTCCTTCGGATCACCCCGCAAACCGATGCTGGTCAACACGAAGCCGCCCTTGGAGCCGGTCGGCACGATCAGCGCATTCTTGCTGATCTGGGTCTGCATCAGACCGAGAATTTCGCCGCGAAAATCGTCGGGCCGGTCGGACCAGCGGATGCCGCCTCGCGACACCTTGCCGGCGCGCAGATGGATGCCCTGCATCGCGGCCGCATGCACATAAATCTCATACTGCGGCTTCGGTGGCGGCATCTCGATCACGCCGAGGCTGTCGATCTTGAAGGCGATCAGATAATCGGGCGACTGCCGCCGCAGATGGAAATTGCAGCGCATCGTCGCATCGATCAGATTGAACAGATTGCGCAATATCCGGTCGTCATTCAGATCGGCGACCTGCTCCAGGCTGTGCAGCAATTCCAGGTGCAGCGGCAGCAACTCGAACTCCTCCCGGCTGGCCGCATCCTCGCCGCCCTGATAGGGCCGGAAGCGCGCATCGAAATAATGAAACAGCGACAGGGCCACGCCGGGATTACAGAGCAGCGCATGATGGATGCTCGCGCGGGTCGTGCGGTGGGCCAGTTGCAGATAATAATTCCGGTAGGCGCGCAACACATCGATCGCCTGCCAGTCCATGCCGGTCAGGATGGTCAGCTTGTTCAGCGCGTCGTTTTCGACGCGCGCTTCCAGAATCGCCGATATCGTCTCCAAAAGACGCGATCTCAGCCGCGCGATCGGCGCCCAGGGAGTTTGCGCGGGCTTGATCGTGAAGCTTTTGATGAAGTAAGTCGAGCCCTCGGCTTCGGCGATGAACTGGACCTGATCCATCGCCCTGAGGTGCAGGTTTTCGAGCACCGGGATATATTCGTCGAGAAAACGCTCCTCGCGGCTGTAAAAATGCAGCCGGTAATGCTCGACGTGTTGGTACGGACTCAGGAGCCCTGCGGACGGACATCCCGCCGTCTGCAGCCGCTCCAGATGCAGCATGTCTTTCAGCGCGAAGCGCGGCGCGACCAGCGCCTGGTAGTTCGCGGTCGTCAAGGTTCGGTATTTGGCACATAAGGCTTGCCCCGCCTCCTTGCCCAAGGCACGCTCGGCCAGCCGCCAGAGCGCAGGCTGCCAGGTTTCGTCACTGCCCTTCATCGGCGCTCCCTTCATTTCAGATGCTTGATGATTTCGAGCACGTTGCCATCGTTGATCCGATGATAGGTGACCGAGTCCATCAAGGTGCGAATGAAAAAAATTCCCATGCCGCCTTCCTTCGGGTGATCGAAATCCGGGATATCGACCTTTTCGAGATCGAAACCCTGACCGTGATCGTAAACCTTGATATTCAATTCCTGATCGTCGATATGGATCGTGATCCTGACCGTATCCTTCGGATCATTGTAATTGGCGTGCTTGATCGCATTCGCGGTCGCCTCGGTCAACACCAGGTTCAGATGATACGCCAAGGCCTCGCGGTCGCCGGAGTATTCCTCCAACTCCTTCGCGATATGTTCGCCGATGCTGCCGATCAGATTCAAATACTTGGTCTGCGTCGGGATGATCACTTCAACCTGGATAACGGGATCGCACATGGCTTACCTTCAACTTTCACTTCCTAGGGCTTCTGTTAGATCAACATAAATCTCAAAAATTCGGTTCAGGCGCGTTAATTCGAACATCGACAGCACTTGTTGTTTGCATCCCGCCAAAATAAACCGGCCCGACTTCGTCATCACGTTCTTGTGCCCGGACAACAATGCACCGAGCCCGGAACTGTCGATGAAGCGCACCCGGTCCAGTTGCACGATGATGTTGACTTCGCCCTGCTCGATCAGACGCAGGAACATTTCCTTCAAGCCAGCCGAATTGTGCGCGTCGATGCGCTCATCGAGCACATTCACCACGCTGTAGCCGTTGATTTTCTCCAGATTCGCATTCATCGCCGCTTCCGTTGTTTATCGTTCATCGTCTCAAATCTCCCACCTTGCCTCCGGCGACACCGACGAATTTCATCGGCGTCCGCTCGGCCAAACTCACTGTGAACCTCCGGATCGCGACAATGGCTAGACTTTCGTTTGCCGGCTGATTATCATGCGGGGGACATCGTCCGTAAACGGTGTTCCGATCCTATGCATTCAGACTTGAAAACCCCCGCCCTGTTCATCGGCCATCGGCGCCGGAGCCGGGCCTGCGCTGAGTGTACCATAATAACTATAACGATTTTTGAGGTGTTCGATGTTAGAAAAGCTGCAACCCGCCCCGATGTTCAGAGCGATGAACCAGAACAATCAATTGGTCAGCCTGCACGATTTCGCCGGCGACAAAAACATCGTCTTGTATTTCTATCCGAAAGACGACACCCCCGGCTGCACGATCGAGGCCAATGAATTTACCGCGCTCGCCGACGAATTCGCCAAGCTCGATACGGCCGTGATCGGCGTCAGCAAGGATACCTGCCAATGCCATGTCGATTTCATCAAGAAATACGCTCTGAAAGTCGACCTGCTCGCCGATACCCAGGGCGAAATGTGCGTGAACTACGGCGTCTGGCGCGAACGCGAGAAAAACGGCGTCAAGAGCATGCACATCCTGCGTTCGACCTTCATCATCGACAAGGAAGGCATCCTGCAGGACGTCGACTACGGCGTCACGCCGGAAGGGCATGCCCAGGCGACCCTGGACAAGCTGAAAAATCCGCAGCCCGCGGAAGCGGAAGCGGCACCTGAAGTCACCGAGGAACCCGCGGCCGAATGAGTCCTTTTCCCGTTTCCGAGTAGCGCGGGAACGGGAAATCCGCATCCTTGGAACGGCTAAGCCGGGCCGGCCTGATCCCGTATTTCATCCCTGCGTTTCAGACGCGTGATTAAGATCGGCAGGATCCTTTGCCGACTTGTCCTGAATGCGTGCGTCCCCCGGCAATGGGGCGTCACTTCGCGGCCGGCGGCAGATGCAGCGCCATTTTCCGCAACGCCAGCGCGCCTTCGTAAAGCACTTCGGACAATGTCGGATGCGCGTGGATCGTCCGCGCGAGGTCCTCGCTGCTGGCCGAGAATTCCATCGCCAGTACCGCCTCGGCGATCAGTTCGGAAGCGCCGGCGCCAATCATGTGCACGCCGAGCACCCGGTCGGTTTCGGCGTGCGCGATGATCTTGCACAAGCCCTCCGAGCGTCCCATCGTCAACGCCCGCGACGAGGCGCTGAAGGGAAAAATGCCGACCTTGAACGGTTCGCCGAGCGCCCGCAGCGTTTGCTCGGTCTGTCCGACCCAGGCAATCTCGGGATCGGTATAAATCACGCTCGGCAGCAGATCGTAGTTGATCATCGGTTGAAGACCCGCGATTTGCTCGGCCACGAACACGCCTTCCTCGATGCCCTTGTGCGCGAGCATCGGCCCCAACAAGGTCAGATCGCCGACCGCGTAGACGCCGGGCAGATTGGTGCGGCAATTTTCGTCGACATGCACATAGCCCGACTCGTCGAGCAGGAGATCGGCCTCGGGCGCCGCCAGCCCCTCGGAGCTGGGCTTGCGGCCGATCGCGACGATCAGGCGGTCAACCCTGAGCACATGGGTGCCGTCCTGATCCTGGTATTCGAGCGTGACTTTCTTGTTGCCCTTCTTGGCCGAAATGACGCGCGCGCCGAGACGCATCTCCATGCCCTGTTCGGTGAAGATGCGATAGGCTTCGCGCGAAATTTGCTGATCCGGCAGGTTCAAAAAGTTTTCCTGGGCTTCGAGCAGGATCACCTCGGCCCCCAGGCGCCTCCAGATACTGGCGATTTCGAGCCCCTTGATACCGGCGCCGATGATCGCCAGTCGTTTCGGCACGGCCGTCAGACTCAACGCGGCGCTGGTGTCGATGATGGAGTCGTTGTCGATCGGCGCGCACGGCAGGGTCAACGGCGACGATCCGGTCGCCAGGATGACATGGTCGGCCAAGAGACAGGACGATGCGCCGCCGTCCACCGGCACGATTTCGACATGACCGGCCTGCAACAGGCGCCCCCTGGCATGGATGTGCGAGATCTGATGCGAGACGAACAGCGCGGCGATCTTTTGGTTGATCTCCGCAACGATCTGATCCTTGCGGCGGACCATCGCGGCCACGTCCAGCCTGACATTGTCGGCGCTGATGCCGTGCTGTGCCAGGCCCGTGGTCAGGGTGTGGTAAATCTTCGCCGATTCGAGCAGGGCCATCGAGGCGACACAGCCGGCGTTCAGATAGGCGCCGCCCAGATTGGGCCGGCCGGTGCTGTCGCTCCAACTGTCGACGCAGGCGGTTTTCAACCCCAGCTGGCCGCAGCGTATCGCGCTGACGTAACCGGCCGGACCCGCGCCGATGATGATCACATCGTATTTCGACTGTGGTTTCGGCATGGCTAGATATTCAGTAGTAAGTGGGCCGGTGACTCCAGACACTCCTTGATCGTGACTAAAAACTGTACCGCCTCGCGGCCGTCCACCAGGCGGTGATCGTAGGACAACGCGAGGTACATGATCGGCCGGATCACGATTTGGCCGTTCTCGACGACCGGCCGCTCCTTAATCGCATGCATGCCGAGAATCGCGCACTGCGGCGGATTCAGGATCGGCGTCGACAGCATCGAGCCGAAGATGCCACCGTTCGTGATCGTAAAGGTGCCGCCTTGCAGGTCCTCGTAGGTCAAGGTGCCCGAGCGCGCCTTCTCGCCGAAATCGGCGATGCTTTTTTCGATGCCGGCAAAATCCAGCTGATCGGCATCGCGCAATACCGGCACGATCAGACCGCGTGGCGTCGACACCGCGATGCCGATGTCGTAATAACCGTGATAGATGATGTCGTTGCCGTCGATCGAGGCATTGATCGCCGGAAATTTCTTCAAGGCCTCGATCGATGCCTTCACGAAGAAGGACATAAAGCCAAGCTTGGCATTGTGTTTTTGCTCGAAACGGGTCTTGTACTGGTTGCGCAGATCGATCACGCTCTGCATGTTGACCTCGTTGAACGTGGTCAGCATCGCCGCGTTTTGCTGCGCCTGCAGCAGGCGCTCGGCGACTTTCGCGCGCAGCCGGGTCATCGGCACGCGCTGTTCCGGACGCAGATTGTTGGTGCTGCTGACCGGATGCTCCGGTTCCCTGGCGCGCGGTGCTTCCGGTACGGCGGGCGCTTTCGGCGCCACGTCGGCGGGTGCCTGTTTCTTCAAATGATCGAGTACATCCGACTTGGTGATGCGCCCGCTTCTGCCGGTGCCGGTAATGGCCTGGGGATCGATCGTGGTTTCATGCAACAGCCGTCTAACCGACGGACTCAACGGCATTTCCCCGCTGTCATGCGGCGTTTCCTGGGGCTTCGCGGCCGGCGTCGGCGCGGCGGCGGCCCCGGCCGCTTCGATCACCGCCAAGACTTCGCCGGCGGTCACGACGGACCCGGTGTCCTTCAGCACGCTGGCCAACACGCCCGATTCCGGGGCCGGCACTTCCAGCACGACCTTATCGGTTTCCAGATCGACCAGATTTTCGTTCTTGACGACCGTGTCGCCGGGCTGCTTGTGCCAGACCACCAAGGTCGCATCGGCGACCGACTCCGGCAAGTTGGGAACTAAGACTTCAATGCTCATTATTATTTTCCTGCGGAATGACCGTATAACGCCGATTCGACCACGGCTTTCTGTTGTTGGATATGCTCATGAAAATGACCGACTGCGGGCGCCGCGGACGCCTCGCGCCCGCTGTAGCTCATGCGGATCGAGGGCGGCAGATTGTCGCGGAAATGATGGTTCGACTGATACCAGGCACCCTGATTTTTGGGCTCTTCCTGACACCAGACGAAGTCTTCCAGCTGCGGATATTTGGCCAGCTCCGCCTTGAACAATTCGGTCGGGAACGGATACAACTGCTCGATCCGAGCGATCGCGACATGATTCAGATCGGCCTCGCGGCGCGCCTCGAGCAGATCGTAATAGACCTTGCCGCCACAGAGCACGAAGCGGGTGACTTTTTTCGGGTTGATGTCGTCCACCTCGCCGATGATCGGCTGAAAATGGCCGCCGGTCAAATCTTCCAGGGTCGATACCGCGAGCTTGTGCCGGAGCAGGCTTTTCGGACTCATCACGATCAACGGTTTTCGATAGGGCCGGATCAATTGCCGGCGCAGCAGATGAAAGATTTGCGCGGGCGTGGTCGGCGTGCAGACCTGGATATTGTGCTCGGCGCAGAGTTGCAGATAACGTTCCAGCCGCGCCGAGGAATGCTCCGGCCCCTGTCCTTCGTAGCCGTGCGGCAGCAGCAACACCAGACCGCACAGACGGCCCCATTTGGTTTCTCCGGAACTGATGAACTGATCGATCACGACTTGCGCTCCGTTCGCGAAATCGCCGAACTGCGCCTCCCAGATCACCAAGGTGTTCGGCATCGTGGTGCTGTAACCGTATTCGAATCCCAACACGCCGGCCTCGGACAACAGCGAGTCATAGATATCGGCGCAGCCCTGGTCCTTGTCCAGATGCTGCAGCGGAATGTATTCCTCGTTCTTCAACTGGTTGTGCAGCACCGCATGACGGTGCACGAAGGTGCCCCGGCCGACATCCTGGCCGGTAATGCGCACATGATACTTCTCGATCAACAAGGTCGCATAGGCCAGGTTTTCGGCGCAGCCCCAATCCAGCGGCAAGGCGCCGGCGGCCATCTTGCGGCGGTTGTCCATCACTTTCGCGACGCGCGGGTGGATTTCGAATCCGGCCGGCAGCCGCAGCATCCGGTCGCTGCAATAACGCAGGCGATCGAGCGAAATAGACGTGTCGCCTGGCGCTTCCCATTGCCGGCCATGGAAATGGTTCCACTGATGCGTATAGGAATAGACCGGATCCGGCGACAACGGCCGCGACACCACCTGCCCCTGATCGAGCCGCGCTTGATAGTCGCGTTCCATCGCCGCGGCATCCTCGGCGGTCATGACCCCTTCGGCGATCAGCTTGTCGGCGTAGAGCCTGCGCGTCGTTTTCAGATTACGGATTTTTTTGTACATCATCGGCTGCGTCGCGGCCGGTTCGTCCGCCTCGTTATGACCAAGCCGGCGATAGCAGATCAGATCGATCACCACGTCCTTCTTGAACGTCATCCGGTAATCGAGCGCGAGTTTGGTCACGAAGACCACTGCCTCCGGATCGTCGCTGTTCACATGGAACACCGGCGCCTGGATCATGCTTGCGATATCGGTGCAATAGAGCGTCGAGCGCGCGTCCCTGGGATCGCTGGTCGTAAAGCCGATCTGATTGTTGATCACGATATGGACCGTGCCACCGGCGGCGAACGCGCGCGTCTGCGACATGTTCAGGGTTTCCATCACGATGCCCTGGCCCGAGAAGGCCGCGTCGCCATGGATCAGGACCGGAATGACCGAGTCCCTGCCGTCGATGCCGGCGCGGTCCTGCCGCGCCCGGACCGAGCCCTCGACGACCGAATTGATGATCTCCAGATGCGACGGGTTGAACGCGAGCGTCAAATGCACCGGCCCTGTCGGCGTATCGATGTCGGACGAAAAGCCCATGTGATATTTGACGTCGCCGGTGCTGACGCCCGGCGACGCCGCCGAATGGCCGGCGAACTCGTCGAACAACAGCGCCGGACTCTTGCCGAGAATATTGATCAGCACATTCAGGCGGCCGCGATGCGCCATGCCGATCACGATCTCATTGACGCCCTTGGTGCTGCCCCCTATCATCAGTTCGTCGAGAATTGGAATCAGCGACTCGCCGCCTTCGAGCGAAAAGCGCTTCTGACCGACGAATTTGTTATGCAGATAGACTTCGATGCCTTCGGCGGCGGTCAGCAGTTTCAGCACCCAGCGCTGTTTGTCCGGGTCCAAGGTCAGATTGCCCTTCGCGTTTTCCATCCGGCTGATCAGCCAGCGGCGCTGCGCGGTATCGACGATGTGCATGTATTCGTAACCGATACTGCCGCAGTAGATCTCTTTCAGATTCGCGATGATCTGGCGCAGCGGCAGGCGGTCGACACCGTGCAGAATACCGGTGTCGAACCAGGTGTCCATGTCCGGCTCGGAGAGGCCGTAAAAGGCGGGGTCCATGTCGGGCGGCGGCGGCAGGGTCTTGCCGAGCGGATTGTTATTCGCGACTTGGTGTCCGCGCACCCGGTAGTGATTGATCAGCCGCGCCACCGCCGCCTGTTTCTTTACGCTCTCCTCGGTAAAGCCCTGCAATTGCGCGAGCCGCCCCTGCGATTTCAGCGCCAATTCGGCAAAGCGCTCGACGATCGGGCGGTGCGGCGTTTCATAACCGCCGCCGTTCTGTAACTCACGAAAACGCTGTCGCCAATCGGGGGCGACCGCTTCCGGGTCTTTCAAATAACGTTCGTATAAGTCTTCGATGAACCAGGCGTTGCTTCCATAGTATGAGGAAGATTCCCTGAATTGTTCGAGCAGCGAGGTCATGATGAATATCCTGATGGGAAGAGCGGAAATGTCTGTCGGTCCGGATAAATGGTCGCACAAGAGGTGTAGTGGTATATTACCAGCATGTACGCTCTTTGCTAACTAAAAAGTAAGCTTAAGCCCCGGAAAACCGTTTAGTTCAAAGCCTGATCGATAAATTGCCATGACCGACTCGAAAAACATCGTAATCAAAGTCAAATATGCGGCGCCCGACGCCGCGGCGGAATTTCAGCCGAAAATGATAACAGAATGGAACATCAAGCGGATAGCCGGCGCGGCCGGCGTTCTGCTGCTATTGCTGGGCGGAGCGTTCTGGTGGTGGAGCGGCGACTCTGGCGAGACCGACGGCGTTCGTGATCAGGCCGCGCAGATCGAGGCCGAGGCCGCGTTGATCGAGGCCGAGGCACGCGCCCCGGCCGCGAACGTTCCCGAACCAGAAGAGGCGCCCGTAACTGCCGAGTCGACACCCGTCGCGGCGAGCGCCCCCCTCCCGTCCGAGCAAGCGTCGCCGGCGCCTGTCAACCCGGATCCGGGCAGCAGAGTCCGCCGGGCCACACTCGCCTACCGCATCATCGGCAAGGAGCCGGCCGACTTGATCGGATCGACCATCAGGGTGCGTAAAGGCAGGCCGCTGCCGGTGTATTACTTTACCGAAGTCAGAGGCAAGAGCGGGCAGAACTTATTCCATGAATGGCGCAAAAACGGCCGCGTGATGCTGCGGCATCCGATCACGATCGACGCGGAAAGATGGCGCGCGACCAGTCAACGCGAACTGGATACGGACGACCGGGGGTCTTGGTCCGTGCGCACGGTCGATCAAAAAGGCCGCGTGATGAATCAAATTGAATTTACCGTATCCGCGAAATAACCGTTTATTGCGCCCGCACTAACAAGCAAAATCACCTTTACTGCCGAACGAAGCGTTGGCGCTGACTTCACGGTTTGAATAACGAATACTGGAGGGATAATACAAAAATAATCGCGCGCGGATAAAATACTTGCATCCGGCACGGGTAGTTGATTTTATCGGCTTCAGCAAACGTTATAAAAGATATTTAAAATTCTGTATTCACTATGTTACAATACTGCGCTTACTTAATTTTGAGTACAAAAAACATGACCGATTATCAGAATCTTTCTGTCAACGAATTACAAACCGTTATCGACAACGCCGAGAAGGCATTAAAAAATAAACTTGTGAACCATCGCAAGGAAATCATCGGCCAGATCAAAGAGCTGGCCGCATCGATCGATGTAACGGTGGAAATCATCGAAAGCGATAAAAAATCACCGCGTAAAGGTGTGAAAGTACCGGCCAAATACCGTCACCCGAATGATCCGGATAAAATCTGGACCGGCCGCGGCATGATGCCTAAATGGCTGCGCACGCTGATCGATCAAGGGCACGACAGTGCCGAGTTTAAAATCTAAAACGGTCTTCGTTTCTATTGAGGTGGCCCAAAGGCCGCCTCAATATCTCAAGGCGCCGCGTTGTTTTCGATCGCGCGCAAATAGATCGTCGCGCCAATGACCGCCGCCGGCGCCACAATCAGATTGATCACCGGCAAGGCGAGTCCCGCCACCGCCAGTCCGCCGAAACTCAAAGCCCCCCACCTGACGCTGCCGATCAATTTGCGTTGCTCGGAAAATAGGATGCCCGCATTCTCGAGCGGATAAGCCATATATTCCAAGGCCATGCCCCAGGCGCCGAATAAAGCCCACAATACCGGCGCCAGTACATTAATACCCGGAATGATCGACAATATCACCAGCGGTATTGCGCGGCCGCCCAAATAAGCCGCCCGTTTCAATTCGGCCTTGATTACCTTCGGCCAGGGCGCTTCGGTGATTGTTGCCGCTTCCCCGCTGATCATCGCCCGTGCCGTCGCCGACAGCATGCCGTAAAAAGGCGCCGCGATTAAATTGGCCAGCACCGTAAAGGTGAAACCGCCGGCGATGAAGAAACTGATGAAAAACAGCGGCCATACTATCCAGCGCAGCCATTGCAGCCAACCCGGAATAAAGTGCTCGATGATATCGGCAAGGTAAAAATAACCGAGCGCGAAGGCGACGCCATACAATACAAGATTAATAAAAACCGGAATCAGGACAAATTTTCGTAATTTAGGGTCGCCGAGCAGTTTCACGCCTTGCACAAAAGAGTTGATCGCGAGCAGCGGATTATTCCCCTTTCGATCTAATACCATAACAATACTCCCACTATTTAAATTGCGCGCTAGAAAGCCCTGAGTCGCGCCATGCTGTGGGCGGACGGGTTCAATACCACGCCGCTTTCGGTCACGATCGCGCTGATCAGGTCCGCCGGGGTCACATCGAAAACCGGGTTCCAGGCCGTCACCAGCGTTTCCTGCTCGCGGTAACAGGCGGGCAACAGCTCCGCCGGATCGCGCTCCTCGATCTCGATGCGGCTGCCGTCCGCGATCGTCCAGTCGATCGTCGAATTCGGCGCGACCACCATGAACTTGACGCCATGCTGCCGGGCCAGAACCGCCAACGCATACGTGCCGATCTTGTTCGCCGCATCGCCGTTCGCCGCGATCCGGTCCGCGCCGACGATGACCCAGTCGATCGCGCCGGAGCGCATCAGCCAGGCCGCCGCCGAATCGGCGATCAGGGTCGCCGGGATCCCGTCCTGCGACAATTCCCAGACCGTCAGGCGCGCGCCTTGCAGCCAGGGCCGCGTTTCACCGGCATAGACCTTGAGCGACCGGCGGGCATAGAGGCTCCGAATCACGCTCAGCGCGGTGCCGTAGCCGCCGGTCGCCAGGGCGCCGGCATTGCAGTGCGTCAAGACGCCTTTGGCACTGCCGATCAGGTCCGCGCCACGTTCGCCCATCGCCCGGTTCGCGGCAATGTCGTCCGCATGGATAAGCTCGGCCTCGGCCGCCACCGCCGCCAAGGGGTCGGCCGGCGCCGCATCGAGCACCGCCCGCATCCGGTTCAATGCCCAAAACAGATTGACCGCGGTCGGCCGCGATGTGGCCAGCCTGTCGATATCCGCATCGACCCCGGCCCGCCAGTCCGCGCCCTTTTCGGCCGTATGCCGCCGCACCGACAACACCACGCCGTAGGCCGCGGCAATGCCGATCGCCGGCGCGCCGCGCACGCGCATCGAGGCGATCGCCTCGGCGACCCCTTCGGCGCTGTCATAGTCCTGATAAACGATCTGGCCGGGCACCTTGCGTTGATCCAGCACCTGCAATTTGTCGCCGGCCCAGGTCAGGGCTTCGACGGACAATCTCTTTTGTTTCGTCATTATTTGATCAAAAACTGATATAAAAAGTTATAATTTCCCGCTCGATACCAGGAACACTCATGCAAGTCGATACCCTGATCCATGCGCGCTGGATTATACCCGTAGAACCCGAATCCGTAACCTATGAAAACCACAGCCTGGCGATCGCCGGCGGCAGGATCGTCGACCTGCTGCCGACCGAACTGGCTAAACAAAAATACACCGCCACACAGACCGATGACCTCGCCGATCACGCGCTGCTGCCGGGCCTGATCAATTGCCATACGCACGCCGCGATGACGCTGCTGCGCGGGATCGCGGACGATCTGCACCTGATGGACTGGCTGCAGCATCATATCTGGCCGCTCGAACAGCGCTGGGTCAGCGAAGCCTTCGTCAGGGACGGCACCGACCTTGCGATCGCCGAAATGATCCGCGGCGGCACGACCTGCTTCCAGGACATGTATTTCTTTCCGGAGGTCGCGGCGCAACAGGCGATCCTGCACGGTATCCGCGCCGGCATCGGCCTGGTCGTGGTCGATTTTCCGACCGTCTGGGCCGAAAATGCGGACGCCTATATCGAAAAAGGCCTGGCCCTGCACGATCAATTGCGTCACGAACCGTTGATCACGACCGTGTTCGCGCCGCACGCCCCGTATACGGTTTCGGACGCGCCGCTCAAGAAGATCCGCATGTTCGCGGACGAACTGGAATTGCCGGTGCACATTCATCTGCACGAGACCCGGCACGAGGTCGAACAGGAACAGGCGAAAACCGGCATGCGGCCACTGCGGCGCCTGCATGAACTCGGTCTGGTCTCGCCCGCGCTGATGGCGGTGCACATGACGCAACTGACCGGCGAGGACATGGATCTGCTCCGGGACAGCGGCGCGCATGTCGTGCATTGCCCGGAATCGAACCTGAAACTGGCCAGCGGCTTCTGCCCGGTCGCCGAACTCCTGGCCCGCGGCGTCAATGTCGCGCTCGGCACCGACGGCGCGGCCAGCAACAACGACCTCGACCTCTTCGGCGAAATGCGCACCGCCGCGCTGCTGGCGAAGGCGGTCGCGAACGACGCCAGCGCCCTGCCCGCGATGACGGCCTTGAAGATGGCGACGATCAACGGCGCCAAGGCGATCGGCATCGACCGGGAAACCGGCTCGCTCGAAATCGGCAAGGCGGCCGACGTGATCGCGGTCGATTTGAGCGAACTCGAAACCCAGCCCCTGTATTGTCCGATCTCGCAGATCGTCTATGCGGCCAGCCGCCGCCAGGTCAGCGAGGTCTGGGTCGCCGGCAAGCGGCTGTTGAAACACCGCGAGTTGACCACGATCGATCTCGCCGCGTTGACCGAAAAAATCGGCCAGTGGCGGCAGCGGCTCGGCGCTTGATGTGTTCTGTCGAAGGTTACGCATTCACGCCATCAAGATGGACCGCCCTGCTCCCCCGCGCCCGACAAATTGATTTGCCCAAAATTATTAACCTAGTAAAATACTAAACTATAGCCATCATCCGACTGTTTATGACTGTTTCAACTAACGTGCATTTGCACGAAATCAACAAATTCGGCTCGAAAGCCGAGCGCTGGTGGGACACGCAGGGCGAATTCAAGACCCTGCACGACATCAATCCGCTGCGGCTCCAGTTCATCAAGAGCTTCATCGGCATTGCCGGCGCGCGCATCGTCGATGTCGGCTGCGGCGGCGGCATCCTGACCGAAGGCCTGGCCAAGGAAGGCGCGGACGCGCTCGGCATCGACCTCAGCGAAGAATTGATCGACATCGCCGACCTGCACGGGTTGGAATCCGGCGTGCGCGCGCAGTACCGGAAGATCAGCGCCGAAGATCTGGCCGCGCGGGAGCCGGCCGGCTTCGGCCATGTGACCTGCATGGAAATGCTCGAACACGTGCCCGATCCCGGCGCCATCATCGACGCCTGCGCGCTGCTGGTCAAACCGGGCGGGATGGTATTTTTCTCAACCCTGAACCGCAAGCCGAAAGCCTACCTGCTGGCGATCTTTGCCGCGGAACATGTGCTGAACATGCTGCCGAAAGGCACGCACGACTACAAGACCTTCATCAAGCCGTCCGAGTTGTGCCAGTCGGCGCGCAACGCGGGCCTCGAATTCAAAGGCATGGTCGGCATCGAATACAATCCGTTCAGCAAGCGCTTCAGCCTCGGCAAGGACATCGACGTGAACTATATCGCCGCCTTCCGGCGTCCCGAGTAACAGCCGATGCGACTTCGTTGCGTCATGTTCGATCTCGACGGCACGCTGGTCGATACCGCGCCGGACCTGATGCGCTGCCTGAATAACGCTCTAGTTCAGCACGGCTTTACGGAGGCCAGCCCGAGTGCGGTCAGGCCGTTCATTTCGTTCGGCGCCCGCGCGATGGTCACGGCCGGCCTGACGACTCCCGTCGATCAGCGCACCGAGGAAGCACTGCTTGAAACGATGCTCGATTGCTATGAACGCCATGTCGCGGATCACTCGGTGTTTTTTGCCGGCATCGAAGACATCCTGAACAGCATTGAGGCGCAGGGCTTGAAATGGGGCGTCGTGACGAATAAACGTCAGCGCTTCACGAATCCGCTGATGGCGGCATTGAAGCTGACCGGCCGGGCCGCCTGCATCGTCAGCGGCGATACGACGGCATTCGAAAAACCGCACCCCGAACCGATGCTGGCCGCCTGCAGACAGGCCGGCGTGGAACCCGAGCAATGCGTCTATATCGGCGACGCCAGCCACGACATCGCGGCCGGCAAAAACGCGAACATGAAGACGCTGGCCGCGCGCTACGGCTACCTGAAACCCGGCGACCTGCCGGAAACCTGGGGCGCGGACGCGGTGATCGAATCGCCCCTGCAAATTACCGACTGGATAGGAGCGCATCAATGCCGCTGAGCAACCAAGTGATTTTGATTACCGGCGCGGGCGGCGGCCTCGGCGGGGCCGCCGCCCGCGCCCTGGCCAAGCACGGCGCGCATCTGATTCTGCTCGACAACAAGCTGCCGAAACTCGAGGCGATTTATGACGCGATCGTCGAGGCCGGCGCGCCCGAGCCGATCCTGTATCCGTTCGACCTGGCTGGCGCGACTGAAAATGACTTTCAGGAACTGGCCAACCGGATCGAGGAAAAATACGGTTCGCTGCAAGGCATTCTGCATTCGGCGGTCGAATTTAGCGGCTTTACCCCGCTCGCGCTGCTCGGCACCAAGGAATGGGGCCATGCGTTGAACGTGAACTTGAACGGCCCGTTTCTGCTCTGCCGGGTGCTGTTGCCGGTGCTGCAAAAAAGTCCACATGCGTCGATCGTGTTCACCTCCGACTCGTCCGCCCGCAACGCCCCGGCTTATTCGGGCGCCTATGGGGTTTCCAAATGCGCCATGGAAGGCATGGCGCGCGTACTGGCCGAAGAAGTCGAAAGCACCGGAAAAATCCGGGTCAATATCATGGTCCCCGGCCCCGTCGATTCACCGCTGCGCAAAAAAGCCTATCCCGGTGTGGACAACAGCAAACTGCCGCCGATGGACTCCTTGGCGCCGGTTTACCTTTATCTTTTCGGCCCGCAAAGTATCGGCGTGAACGGCCAGATCATCGATGCGCGGACCTTTCATCTCTAAATGCCTTTATGTCTGAACGAGAAGCCTTTGTCCTCACCCGCGACGTCAACATCATTACGATACCGGATGGCGTGCCGGATACCCTGAAAAAGGGCGAAACGGTCGTGATTCACCAGTCGCTCGGCAACAACTACACGGTCGTGACCGAGTTCGGCCATATGGTGCGGATCGCCGGCAGCGACGCCGACGCACTTGGCAAGGAAACCCACGAACTGCACACCTTGGTGTCCGACACCAGCCCCGAGGCAGTCGAGAAGAACTGCTGGGAAGTGATGAAGACGGTTTACGACCCCGAGATTCCGGTCAATATCGTCGATCTGGGCCTGGTGTATTCCTGCAAGGTCACCCAGGTCGACAAACATCTGAACGACGTGCACGTGCGCATGACCCTGACCGCGCCCGGCTGCGGCATGGGGCCGGTGATCCAGAGCGACGTCGAAAAATGCATCCGCGCCCTGCCCGGTGTCGATCATGTCGCGGTCGAAGTCGTGCTCGATCCTCCTTGGTCGCGCGAGATGATGTCGGAAGTCGCGCAGTTGCAGCTGGGGCTGTATTAAATCTAAAAAAATCAGTTGATCCACAAAACACACCAAAATCACGAAAAAATTCAGAAAGTTATTGCTTAGAAAAGCGACACCTTCCGGGTGATCGATTCACGCGATCTACCACCTTGATTTATTTCGTGCCTTTCGTGGACTAACTTCAGAAAAAAACATCTTCCCTCTCAATCTCCCTCAGATAAAGCCTGACAATCCACGGCAGAGATGCAAAGACCTGCCAGGTTTTAAAAACCTGGCAGGTCTTTGGCCACTAAGGATTTCGTCAACAATAAATTCCCGATATGATGCGGGTTCCCAACGTCAACGTTGGGAACCCGTCTCGCCAAGCTGGAGCTTGGGAATGAGGAGTGGACGTTATTTTTGACGAAAGCCTAAGCCTATAGAGCGCCACCCCATCCATGACAATACACGGCAATTGTTATAAGATGGCCGCACTAACGCCTTCAATCCGCTCAACTCGATCAACGGAACTCAGAACCAGAGGGAGTCATGGCCAGTCAGAGCAACTTTGAATTCCTGCAAGAGCACGACTCCCTATTTTTTCAGTTAACCTCGGCGGCGGAAAGCGCCTTTGCCGGCGACCCTAACACCACCCTGATTAAACTTCGCCAATTCGGCGAAGCCCTGGCCCAGGATCTGGCGGCGCGTTGCGGCATCGAATTCGATGACAACACCACCCAGGCCGATTTGCTGTTCAAGCTCAAGAACAAAATCGGTCTCGACGCCAATATCGCCGAGCTCTTCCATACCTTGCGCATCGAAGGAAACCGCGCCACCCACCAGTTCAAAACCCAGCACAAGGAAGCGTTGAACGGCTTGCGAATCGCCAGATCGTTAGCCATCTGGTTTCATCAGGCATTCGGTAAACAGGGCACGGCATTCAACCCCGGACCGTTCAGACCTCCCGCCGACCCGAGCCGGCGGTTACGCGAGCTGACCACCCAAATCGAGCAATTCAAGGCCAAGCTCTCGGATGCCAACGAGCAGTTGGAAAACAACCTTCAATTGATCGAGCTGATCGCGCGCGAAAAAACGCAATACGCCGCGTTGGCCGAGCAAATGGATGCCGATGCCAGATTGTACGAGCAACTGGCACTGGAACAGGAAAATTTGCTGAAGCAGGAACGGCAAAAATTCGAAGCCCGGCTCAAGGCCTTGCAGGCCGAATTGCAGAGCCAGCAGCTCACCCGGCAAGCCAGCGTCAATATTCAAAAGGCAACCCAACAATTCTCGCTCAATGAAGAATTGACCCGCATTCTGATCGATCAGCAACTGCTCGCCGCCGGCTGGGAAGCCGATACCCAGGAATTGACCCATCAGAAAGGCGCCCGCCCCGAAAAAGGCAAAAACAAAGCCATTGCCGAATGGCCGACTCAAGGCAAACAGGCGGCCGACTATCTACTGTTCGCCGGACTAACGCCGATTGCGGTGGTCGAAGCCAAGCGCGAAAACGTCAACGTTGCCGGCAAAATACCCCAGGCAGAGCGCTATTCCCGCACTTTCTCGCCGACCGATGGCATGCAGCCGGCCTGGCAACTGCAAGGCCGAACCATCGCCTGGCCCGATCATGAAGACGGCCACTATCAAATCCCTTTCGTCTACTCCTGTAACGGCCGGCCTTTTATTAAACAACTGGCGGAGCAATCGGGGACCTGGTTTCGGGACGTGCGCGAGGCGTCCAACCTGGCCAAGCCGCTGCCCGATTTTCATAGCCCGCAAGGTTTGCTGGATAAACTCCAGCGCAGTAAAGCGGCGGCGGAAGACAAGCTGCGCCAGGAAGGCTTTGCTTATCTGCGATTAAGAGATTATCAAGAAAAAGCTGTAAAGGCGGTCGAGTCAGCGTTGGAAACCAACCAGCACAATTGCCTGCTGGCGATGGCGACCGGCACCGGCAAAACCCGCACCATCATCGGCCTGATGTACCGCTTTTTGAAAACCGAACGCTTCAAGCGCATCCTGTTTCTGGTCGATCGCACCGCGCTCGGCCAGCAGGCCATCGATGCCTTCAACGATTCGCCGCTGGAACAAAATCAGACGCTATCGAAAATCTATAATGTCGCCGAACTCGGCGACATGGCAGCCGAGGCGGAAACCCGTATCCAGGTCGCGACCGTGCAGGCGATGGTCAAGCGCATTTTCCAATCCGACAATCCGCCTTGCATCGACGGCTTCGATTGCCTGATCGTTGACGAAGCCCACCGCGGTTATGCGCTGGATCAGGAGA
>Ga0207968_100018_pt1 | contig 70634 bp, 63 predicted proteins | sample LakWasMet21_HOW5_2_FD_183867 | JGI IMG/M metagenome (GOLD analysis project Ga0207968, IMG submission 183867) | Freshwater sediment methanotrophic microbial communities from Lake Washington under simulated oxygen tension - Sediment Metagenome... | ecosystem: Environmental > Aquatic > Freshwater >...
AACCAGCGCGAAGTATAGGCGACACCCACCGCAAACGAGCCGCCCGCGACGCCGACACCCAATGCCGCCAGCAGATACATCGGATAAGTATCTACCGTCGTCAGCAGCAATGTCGCGATTGCCGCCGTCGCCATGACGAGGGTAAACACGAGGCGGCCGCCGTATTGGTCGCTCCAAATACCCAACACCAGCCGTATCAACGATCCGGAAAGAATCGGTGTGCCGATCAAAAGGCCGAATTCAGTCTCGCTTAAATTCAAGTCTTTCTGAATTTGCAGACCGATGATCGAAAAAATGGTCCAAACCGCAAAACTCAGCGTAAAGGACACCGTGCTTAACGAGAGTGCCCGAGACTGTTGAACGGAAGTAACGTTATCAATCATTGACATAATGACTCTTGCTAGGGTGCTGAATAATTCGACCTTTCACGGAGGCCGCCACTCAAGGCAGCCGCTCCTGATAAAACGCCTATCTATGCCATAATTCGATAAAAAACAGCAATATAAGAAAATTATATTTCGCTAAAGGATATATTGACTCTACATTCTACGCTATTACACTTTTCCTATAAAAGCAAGCGCGATGCAACTGACCAGCCACATGGATTACGCACTCAGGGTATTGATTTACCTGACAACGTTACCCCAAAGGCAGGCCACCACCACCGAAATCGCAGATTTTTATCAGATTTCGCGCAATCATCTGGTTAAGGTCGCGCATCGACTGGGAGAGATGGGTTTTGTGTAAACGACTCGCGCCAAGGGCGGTGGCCTGATCTTACCAAGGCCTTTCGATGGAGACTCATTTCAAGTGGGTAAAGTGTTTTCGGCAGCACTGCCAATTGTTGCCCGCTTGCCGTTTAAAGCCGCTGCTGGCGCGTGCGGGAACCGTTTATTTACATGAACTGGACTCTGCAACGCTGGCGGATCTTGCGCCGGATACAATGAATCTTGCACCGACACCGAAAGACCCGTCGAAAGCCGAAAACTAAGGAATCCGCCGATTCATCTGAAGATGACCGATTTATCCCTTATCGAATTTCGACCTGAAATAAAGCGCGACCTTGACAAGCCCGATCAGCACCGGCACTTCGACCAAGGGCCCGATCACCGCGGCAAACGCCTCTCCGGACTGAAGGCCGAAAACGGCCACCGCCACCGCGATCGCCAATTCAAAGTTGTTGCTGGCGGCGGTGAATGAGAGCGTCGCGCTGATGCGGTAACCGACCCCGGTCCTGGCCGACATGTAAAAAGTGACCAGGAACATGATCAGAAAATAGATCACCAACGGCACCGCGATGCGCAGGACATCCATCGGCAACTGCACGATGTATTCGCCTTTCAGCGAGAACATGACCAGAATCGTAAACAGCAGCGCCAGCAAGGTGATCGGGCTGATCTTGGGGATGAACTTTTCTTCATACCACTCCCGCCCCTTGCGCCGCACCAGGAAAAATCGGGTCAGCATGCCGCCGAAAAACGGAATGCCTAGGTAGATCAGCACGCTCTTGGCGACCTCTCCCATCGTGATCGGTACCGCCAGACCGGAAGCAATACCGAGCCAGTCCGGAAGCATCGTCACGAAGACATACGCATAAACCGAAAAAAACAGCATCTGGAAGATCGAATTGAAAGCGACCAGACCGGCGCAGTATTCGGAGTCACCCTCGGCCAGTTCGTTCCAGACCAGCACCATCGCAATGCAGCGTGCCAGGCCGATGATGATCAGGCCGACCATGTATTCCGGCGTGTCGCGCAGAAACACGATCGCCAGGGCAAACATCAGCACCGGACCGATGATCCAGTTTTGGATCAGCGAAAGCACCAGCACCCGGATGTTCTTGAAAACCTGGGGCAATTCCTCGTAGCGCACCTTCGCCAGCGGCGGATACATCATCAGGATCAGGCCGATCGCGATCGGTATCGACGTGGTCCCAACCTGGAATTGGTTCAGCCAGGCGGTGAAACCGGGTGAAAAATAGCCGATCGCGACGCCCGCGATCATCGCGACGAAAATCCACAAGGTCAGGAACCTCTCGATGAATCCCAGGCGCTGGGGATGAGCTGAGTCTTTTCGAAGATTTTGATGACTCGCGGTATTTGCCAATAAGTCCGATTTAGACATGCTGCTGCCCCCTAAATTTTATTAGCCGTCAATTTTGCCGATCGCATTCAATTCCGCCACCAACGCCTCGCCGGTCATCTCTTCCAGCGGCAACGCCAGCATTTGGTTGATGCGCCGCTCGATGGCCTGATAAGTGGCTTCAAACGCCGCCTTGACTTCATCGTCCGTGCCCTTGACGTGCCCCGGATCGGACAAGCCCCAATGCGCCCGCGGAATCGGCCGCAAATAGGCAGGACAGGTCTCGCCGGCGGCGTTATCGCAGACGGTGATCGCGACATCGATCGGCTGATTTTCGAATGCCTCCCATGATTTACTGCTCATGCCTTCGGTGGAAATGCCGTGCCGCTGCAGCAACGCGACCGCGCCCGCGTTCAGCCGTCCCAAGGGCTGGCTGCCCGCCGAAAAAGCAGTGATGCGCCCCTTGCCAAAATGATTGAACAAGGCTTCGCTAATGATGCTGCGGCAGGAATTGCCGGTGCAAATGACAAGTACGTTTAACATGGTGTAATCCGATTATGATGAAAGGTTTGCGTTTTTTGCTTTAGCGATCCCGATCAGCCACCGCAACAGGAAGACGCCTTGTTCTCGGCCGGACGGCAGGCAAACGGATTTTCGCCATCGGAAGGCGCTTTGTGATCGTTGAAAGTCGGAATTTCGGACAGCGAATGAAAGGACTCCCAGGCAATGCCTTGCGGATCGGTGATCCAGTATTTGTCCGAACGCATATAGCAGCAGGCCGCCTGCGCCTGGGTTTCGATAGGCCCTTGCGTGGCATTGAGACGCTGCTTGATCGCCTGAAGTTCATCGTCGTCCTCCGCCTGAATGCCGAGATGATCGAGCCCGAGCTTGGCGCTGCGATTCGAAATCGCAAAATTCACGCGCGGATCGTCCAGCATCCATTTGGCATAATCGTGATGCTTGACCTTCGGTTCGCAACCGAACAGGGTGCTGTAGAAGCCTATGTTCCGGTCGAGATCGTCAACGGCCAGGTGAATATGGAATCTTTTCATTTTTATACCTATAAAGTGATATGCGAATAAACGGATATATAAAGCAAAAATAATACTCGTCCGTGGGAGCGGCGCCTACGTTGCGATGAACGCCTCAACAGCAGACCGGGATTTCCGGCCGGCAGTCCATCTTGTTCAAGCGCTCGAGATCCTTATGAAACTGCTCGCCATCGGCAACCGCCGCCAAGGCTTTATCCAGTAACGGCAACGCCCAGGCCGGAAGCTTCGGATTGATCTGATAATACACCCACTGCCCTTCCCGGCTGTCCAGCAACAACCCGTTTTGACGCAATTGCGCCAGATGCCGGGATATTTTCGGCTGCGACAAGGCCAATGCCGCAGTCAATTCGCAAACGCAAAGCTTGCCTTCTTTGTGCAAGATCGTCACGCAACGCAAACGCGTTTCATCCGAAAGGCATTTAAAAAACTGTACCGGGATCATAGGTTATTTCTTATTAATATGCGCATAAGCATATATAAAAGAACGGACCAAGGCAAACGTTTTTTCGTAAACACAGCAAGCGCCCGTCAAATTAAAAGGACCGGCTTCGAATTCCTCGATTCCGCAAAGCTTCATCGAAGCCACACCAATCAGGCATTCATGAAAGCCGTAATTTTTCGAGAGAGGCGAATGTGTCTTGGCTGCTAATGTCGGGCGTAATCACCAGTTCGAGCACGGTCACCCCCGCCAGCGCCAAAGCGTGTTCTTCCGTCTCGATTGCACTTCCATCCGGACTGAAATTCCATTGCTGACGCACGATCTCTTGAAATGTTTGGCCATGATTTTTAGACCAACGCAGAACATATTCTTGCGTCCTTGTGGCTGCGGATTCCAAAAAACCGAGTTGAATCTTATGAATATTTTGCGGTTGTTTAAAAAGCAGTCGAATCGTTTGCGTTCCGGGCTTACCGGCCCGCCAGCCACGCCCCTTGTTGGGTAACAAAGCCGCCTCTATCGGATAGTCGCTATCTTCGGAGGTGATTTCCACGTCCGCAAGCGCCTCCAAATCCAGCCAACTTGCAGTCGAGCTTTCGTTGGCAGGCAAATCATCAGCAATAATTCGTTTCTTCATTGCCGCAGAATACCACGAATAACCCGATTAATTCTGAATAATTTTATTAGGTTGTTGTAATAGCTTTGTGATTTCAATCATTATTTTTCTTCCCTACCCAACCACGCCCGAATTAACCTGGCATTTTGAATGCGGAAAGTTGAATTTAGCCACGACCGGCATGGTCATATTTTTGTCCGTAAAGAGGCGTCAATAATCACTATTAGGAGAAAGATCGATGATTTCAGAAATAGATTTGCTGAGGGATGACATCCCGCGGCTAGAGAAGAAATTTGGGGCTGGCGACCCATTTGTTCAGGTTTTGAAAGCGCATTTAGCGGCTTTGCAAACCAAGCAGGGGCAGCATCCGAAGAAAAAATCTTATCTGGGTTTTCTAAACTTTAAAAAGTCTGAAATCCAGAAGGGAAATCAAACGCCAACCGACCGACTGTAACAGAGGGATTGCTTGCATGCCTGCCCGCAGGAGCCCTTTGTTATCTAGGCCTCATGCTTCTTGGGTACCAAAACCCACAGTACGGCTGCAATTAAAAACATCGCTGGAACATCACCGATTAGGTTTGCTCGTTCGTTTTCGTCCGCGATTCCCTGAACCAGCATAATTCCACCATGCACGATATTTGAGCAAATCGTAAACCATATCAGGCTCAGATGCTCCAGCGGATTTCTTGCGACAAGGATCAGAAATACGCCTAAAGTAGCATATATTCCGATAATCATCTGTTCATATTCCGGCTGACGAGGCTCCCACCCCCAGCCTTCCGGCCAGATCCACATCATCATGGGATAAAGACCCAGGATGAAAATGGCCCCGATAATCCGAAGCGCCATGCTGAGGTATTTGAGTTTTTGATCTTCGTTCATGGATGCCTCCGGATAATTCAACCCATCTTACAGTGGCTAAAGTAAAGCAGTTATTGCATGGACAACCAAAGGATGTTCATGGTTCGCTATTGATGAACTTCGTATCTCAGCCCATACTCCCGAATTACCCGGCCAGCGTTGAAGCTGAGCCGAATTCTCAATATGCAGCCCGGGTAGGAGCTTTGCGGAACCCCCAGCGCATACGCGCCCTACAAAAATGATCAAGACACAGGATGTCCGTCATGATCGAGGTTTCTTATGGCTTCGTCGATTGAATAAAGGCCCCAAGTTTGTCTAAATCGTGTGCCCAGTACAAAGCAAGCCCCCGCTCTTGGGCTTGCTCCAAATTAAGAACGTTAAAAACACCCGACAGAACCGCCGCTGGCACTATTTGAGATGTACCGAATTTTTTTAGCCAGTATTCCGCCTTGACTGCCGCATCGTTGTTTAGGCGTTTTACGCTGTTGGTTGCGCTATTGGATACTTTGCATTCAATAGCCATCAAACGCGTGTCGTGCAGCCTGACGATGACATCGGCCTTGCGCTCGCCAAGCTTGCATTCCGCGCAAAATTGCATGGCTTGCGGCCCTTTGACAATTGTGTTGATCGTTGCTGGCGTGACTTCTGTGAAACTCAAACTTCGAAGGTAATCCTTCACTTGCGTTTCCTGCTGGGTTTTACCATCGTTGCGGCGTTCTGTGGCAATACGCTGGGCAGCAAGCAGTACCGATGATGCAAGAATGGCTGTCTCTATTTGCTGTTTCGTCGGTATGGCATCCTCCGCTTTCTCCGCTTTGACCCACGGAAAGCGATGGGGATCAATCACTCGATTGATAACATTGAATACTTTGCTTAGCGCCTCTGGATTTTGTTTCAGAACGCTGGGCGTCAGCGAATCAACGTCAGCGATTACTTTTAAATCATCCTCTGAAATCGGCGGTCCCGCCAAATAGCGCAAGGCTTCGCCAAGCCCTTTTTCGTAAGCGTCGGCTAAAGCATCATGCGTAATGCTGTCGGGATTCAAGTTGTCAAAATTTTGCAACAGCAGTTCGAATTTGGCGCGGGCTGCACGATAATGCGAATCCCATGCCGTAGTCGCCGCCAGGCGATCAAATCGAAACTGTAAAACAGCAGTGGCGGCATCTGCGGTCAGCGCTTCGTTGCTCCAGTGTATGGGCGAAACTGTCATAACATGATCGTATCCAGACTGGGAATCCGTAATCGCTCAATTTCCTTGGGCTCATACTTGGTGAGGCCGCCAGCATACGTTCTACCGCTATCTGTGTTGATATTTTCGTTGAGCCACATCACCAAACATGCCATGGTGTCGGCAGACAACGTATCGCGGGGGTATAGACCGTGCGCGACATTAATATGCCGAGCATGACAGGCATTAAGCGTAAATTGAGGAGGGCGCCGAGCCATGTAGGTACAGAGAATTGGAGCAGGCGATTTGAGTCCTACCGACCACCACGCTTTTCTATGTCGGGCGATATAGCCCTGATCGGCACCTTGATTCTTGGCCCAGGCTAGAAATTTGTCGATGCGCTTGCGCTCTTCTTCCGTGAACTCATCCAGATCAATCGGCAAGTCGATCACGCGACGCAATAGCTGAATGGATTCCAATCGCATCCCTGCTTGAAGCAGATCCTTAGCCTTGGTGATAGCGGGTAACTTTACCCGCTCCGGCAATAAGGTGGCGTGTTCCCCGGCGATCCAAATAGCATTTGCACCCGTGACTTGTCCTCGGTGTACACGGAAAAACTCGCCTAACTCAATAGCGCCGGAAACAATTTGGCGAGAAGGTCGGACGACGATGGACCAACGATGTGCAGCCTGGAGATCTTCACGCGGTACGTCAATCCCTCGCGTCAAGCCGTTGAGGCCCTCTAACTTGTCCACGGAACGCACACGCAACGGTCGAGTGGTTTCGCCAACACAAAAGCAGGTAATTGCGGCCGTCGTAGCCGTGCCCGGGAAGGCTGCGATAGTCGGCTCAAGCACATGCAAAGCGATACCACCGAGCTTTTCCAGTAATAATCGGCGCAACGCAGAGCCATAATTGACATCCAGCCACTCGGACGAAGTGACAAACGCCCCCACGTCGCCAGCTTTGGCCAATAGTCGGGTCTGCAGGAAAAAATACACGTGCAGTCCCGCCAAAGCGCTGGCTTTGATATCGAAAGCAGCAAAGCGCGAAGCATACCAATTTTTCCAACTTTCTGAGATGTCGTGATGCCGCACATAGGGAGGATTGCCTATAAAGGCCGTCACGCCATCACACTCCGGCAAGTCGATTTCGCGATAATCGGCGACCAGGATTAGCGTCCGCTCGGCCCAGCCATGAACGCAGATGTTCGCCCGTAACATTAAAACCGCCAGCGGGTCCATTTCAACCGCGATGAGCTGCGCATCGGGAAAAACCTTGCCGGCAGCCAGTATAAATCGCCCAGAACCCGCCCCCGGATCAACGATGCGCGATGGTTTGGCTTGGCTTTCGAGCCAGGCTGTCATTGAATCAACGATTGGGTAGGGTGTATAGACTGCACCGGCACTGCGTCTTGTATTCGACGCGCGGATCGACGAGAAGCTTTCGCCGAGCGGATCCTCCCCCTTTAAGATGGCTTCACGAAATAAATTGACTTCGCATTGCTCAGCAGAGAGCGAAGAAACCGACTGAACTAGAGACAGCTCGCTATGAGAAAACTCAGTCCGCCGATCGATCAGCGCAATACACATTGCAATTAAGTCTTGCTCGGACTTCAATATCGCAGCAGCGCCTTTCGCTGGCGGACTGGATGGGCTAACCATGATGTTTCACTATAAAATCCGACTTTGACCGAATTGGACACCATAAATCTGATTAGCGAAAGCGATTCGGTAAAATCAGGAAACACTACTCTTCTCCCAACCACCCTTCCAGCGTATCAATAATGCTTTGCGCCTGCTCCCTGCTGGAGATATTGAATTTGGATTTCTGCCGGTATTCGCCGTTTTGCTTCTGATAGCGGCGGATCGAATATTTATCCGGGCCGTATTCCTCCTTCGCGCGGTTCCATTCCTGATAGCGGAACATCACCGTCGCCCAGGCGCCTTTGCTGAGGACTTTTTTGTCGAGTTCCTTAACGGTCTCCACGCCGCCGTCTTCATAGGCGATGGTTAATTCTTCTACGCTTTCTGCCATGTTGCACCTAAAAATATCACTCGTAGGGTACGCCGCGCGTACCCATTCTGATTATTCCGTCGAATAAAGACCATAAAAGGCACGCCAAGCGTACCCTAGTTTCCAATAAACCGCCCGAACGCGCGGCTGCCTTCGCCGGTTTTGATCGTATCGACGACGCGCAAACTTTTCGCATCGATCACCGAAACAGTGCCGTCAAACCAGTTGGCGACATACACATGACGATCGTCGTGATGGGTATTGATCCCTTCCGGCTTACCGCCCACGTCCAGCACCGCATGTTCCTTCAATTCGGCCGTATCGATCACCGACACCGAATCGCTGTCCTGATTGGTCACCAGGAGCCGGCTGTCGTTCAGCGCGAATGTGGCCGCATAGGGGCGGCTTTGCACCTTGATCGTCGCCGCGACTTTCATCGAAGCGGCATCGATCACGGTCACGTCGTCGCTCTCGACATTCGCGGTATAAATGCGTTTGCCCTCGCTATCGATCGCGAGGCCGAAAGGATGCGCGCCGACCTTGACGGTCGCGGCTACCGTCAAATGCTCGAGATCGATCTTCGAGACCGAATCGCTGAGCCGGTTCGCGACATACAGCCAGCGGTTGTCGGGACTAACCGCGAGACCGGACGGCGACTGGCCGACCGTGATCGTTTTGAGCGTTTGCAGGCTGTCCGTGTCGAGCACGGTCACGATATTTTGATACCAATCGGCCACGAACAAGCGTTTACCGTTCAGATCTGTGGCGATACCCAACGCGCCGCTGCTGACTTTGACTTCCCTGATAGCCTTGCGGGTGACGGCATCGATCACCGCTATGCTGCCGGTTTCCGGCGCGCTGACATAAACCCGACTGCCGTCGGGCGAAACCGCGACGCCGGCGGGCTTGCCCTTGACCGGGACGGTCGCCGCGACCTTGCCCGCCTGCATATCGACAATCGCGACAGTTTCCGCCAGTTGATTGGTGATATAGGCAAAAGGCGCGGCCAGGGCAGGAAAAGGCCACGCGGAAACCGCGAAAACGGCGGCCGCGAAGCGCTTAAAGTGCGTCAAACGCATGTTACTTTTCGGCCAGGGTTTTCAGGTGGGCCAGGCCGGTCTTCAGCACGTTTTCGACCGCCTTGTTCGCGACTTCTTCGTTCATTTCGGCCGGTGGATCATTGTTCATGTACGCGCGGTAATAGGCGGCTTTCCAGAAAACCTTCGCCTTGTCGGCGCCTTGCGCCTCGACACCGATGGTCGCCGCATAATCATGGACCGGCAATGCGGGTACTTTTTCTTCGGCGCCCGAGTGAGTGATCGTCTTCGCGGTACTCATCTCGGTGATCTTATAGGAATAAGACATCTTCGCTTCGTCGTATTTTTTCAGTTCTTCGCTGATCGTGCCGCCATCGGCCAAGGTCAATACGCGAATCGCGCCTTTCTTGTTGCCTTCCTGATTGGTCACGCTGCTGATGCCGGGATGCCAGGTCATGTCGCCGAAGTCCTTGATGATGCCCCATACTTTTTCGGCCGGTGCATCGATCACGATTTCTTCCTCGGCTTTTTGACGAACAGGGCCGTGCGCGAGCGCAAATGTCGACATAAAGAACATCGCGGCCGGAATGCAGAACAACACTTTTTTCATGATAACTCCTGATTTGGACGTTAATAAACAAACGCCGCATTATATGCCAATCCTTCGCCGCAAGCATCCGTTTAAAATGCCGGCGGATGCGCTACGCTTATGTCTTGAATTCGGTAAAGTCCATCGGACAAGGCTTTACCGATTTCGCCATCGCGATTATGCTTAAACCTTTCGCAATAGTAACGCGCCCCATTACGGTCCATGCCGCCGCCAAAATTCAACTTAGCCCGTATTCTGCTGCCGCTCGTGCTCTGCACGGCCATCGCGGATACCCATCAAGCGGCAGGCGCGCAAACGGCGGCCGACCCCGACCTGTCGGCGCGGCAGCAGCCGTTCACGCTCGAAAGCGCGATCAATCTGGCGCTGGAACGCAATCCCGACCTGCACATCGCCAATGAGCGCATCGCCCAGGCCGAAGCCGCGATCGGCGAAAGCCTCGCCGCGTTTTACCCGCAGGTCAAGGCGCGCCTGAGCTACCGCTACACCGACAACCCGGCGCAGGCATTCGGCATGATCGTCGCCCAGCGACGCTTTACGTTCGACCAGGACATCAACAATCCGAAAGGCACGACCGATTTTCGTCCCGAAGTCGAGGCGACCTGGTCGCTGTACCGGGGAGGCCAGGATTATCAACGCAGCCAGGTGGCCGACCTGAGCAAGGAAATCACCGAACTGGAGCTTTCGTCGGTCCGCAACAACCTGATTCATGGCGTCAGCGAAGGCTTTTATACGCTGCTGGTCGCGCAGGAAAATCAAACGATCGCGCGGCGGGCGATCGACGCGGTGCAGAGCGAACTGACCGAAACGAAGAAGCGCCATGCCGCCGGCACGGTGTTGAAGTCCGACGTGCTGTCACTGGAGGTCCGTCTGGCCGCCGCCCGCGAGGTCGCCATCCGCTCACACAATGCGATCGAGCTGGCGCGCACGGTGCTGCGCACCCTGCTCGATCTTCCCGATGACAGCCCGATCGAGCCGCGCATCGATGCGGATCGCGCGCTGCCGGAATTGCCGGTGGCGCTGGATGACCTCGAAGCCCAAGCGCAAACCAACCGTCCCGAAACGCAAATCGCGCAAAGACAGTTCGAAACCCGACAACTCGAACTCAAAATCGCCCAAGGCGAGCATTTGCCGCGCGTCGATGCCTATGTCAATTACGGCCTGAATGAGCGCTCGCCGGCATTTTCGACCGCGCATCAGAATGTCGGCACCGGCATTCAGCTCGAGATGGATTTGTTTTCCGGTTTTGGAACGAATGCGCGCATCAACAAGGCGGAACGGCGCCTGGCCGAGGCGGAAGAACAAATCCGTAAGGTCCAGTTGCAAATCAGGCAGGATGTCAAAACCGCCTACCTGGAATTGCAGGACGCGCTGCAGCGGGCCGAAGTCGCCAAAACGGCAGTCACGGCGGCCGCTGAAGCCTTGCGTCTGGTCACCCTGCAACACCGGGCCGGCACCGCGACGGTGAGCCGCTACATCGAAAGCGAAGTCGCGCGCGATCAGGCCCAGGCCGGTTGGCTGACCGCGCGCTATGACACGTTTCGCGCCGATGCGGCCCTGCAACGCGCGCTCGGAGCCTGGCGCTAATCGAACCACGGGAAACCTTATCATCCATGCAAAAAAAATGGCTATTCTCGGCCGGCGCGCTGATCGCGCTGCTCATCCTGATATTGTCGATGCTCGGCCTGATCGGCGGCGACAAAATCGAACCCGGTATCACGCCCCTGCCCGTTCAATCGACCGCCCCGAAAGCAACCGCACGCGTCGAACGGCAAGCGATCCAAGAGGCGCAGGCCTGGCCCGGCACGGTCAGTGCGGTCAGCGCAGCGCGGATCGCGCCGAAGCTCAATACGCGCATCCTCGCGGTCGCGGTGCATGAAGGCGACCGGGTCAAGCAAGGCGACGTGCTGGCCCGGCTCGATGCGGAACAGAATCAGGCCATCGAGCACGAAGCGGCGTCCCTGGCCGCCGCTGCGGAGGCCGAAGCGGCGCGCGCGGAGACCGACCTGCAACGGACGCGCGGCCTGTTCGAACAGGAGGCCGCGACCCGCGAAGATTATGAACACGCCGTCGCCAATGCCCGCAAGGCGCAGGCCAACGCCCAGGCGGCCGCGCACAGCATGCAGGAGGCCAGGGTTCAACGCGGCGAGACCGTGCTCCGCGCCCCCTTCGATGGAGTGATCGCGAAGCGCCTGCATGAACCGGGCGACATGGGGATTGCCGGAGAGCCGATCTTGATTCTGCACGATGCATCCCTGCTGCGCCTCGAAGCCTCGGTGCCGGCTCACTGTGCGAACCGTATAAAAATCGGCGATGCCGCAAACGTGCGCATCGACGCCCTGAACACCGCGTTAAGCGCCAAGATCGCTGAAATCGTGCCGGCCGCCGATCCGGCCACCGGCACGGTGCTGATCAAAGCCAGTCTGCCGCAAACCCAGGGTTTGCAACCGGGCCTGTTCGGCTGGCTCGATCAGGCCTGCGGCATCGAGCACGACGCCCTGCTGATTCCGGCGGCGGCGCTCAGACGGATCGGCCAGGTCGAGGTCGTGACCGTGCAGGACGGGACGAAACTGAACACCCGCCATGTGCGTTCGGGCTTCAACCGGAACGGCCGGGTCGAAATCCTCTCCGGCCTGGATGCCGGCGAAACGGTCGTGATTCGATGACGAGCGAGCCCAAACGCGGGCTCAGCGCCGCGATCGTCAAAATCTTCACGATTTCGCAGCTGTCGCCGATGCTGCTGATCGCGGCGCTGATCGCCGGCGTCGCCGCCCTGCAATTGACCCCGCGCGAGGAAGATCCGCAGATCGTGGTGCCGGTGATGGATGTGATGATCGACTTTCCCGGCGCCAGCGCCGAGGAAGTCGAAAAACTCGCCGCGACGCCGCTCGAAGCGCTGCTGAAACAAATCGAGGGCGTCGAGCATGTGTTCTCCGCGTCCGAGCCCGGCCATGCGGTCGTGACGGTCGGCTATGAAGTCGGCGAAAACCCCGAGGACAGTCTGGTCAAGACTTGGAGCAAGGTGATGTCGCATCAGGACCACTTGCCGCCCGGCGTGCGCGGCTGGAACGTCAAGCCGATCGACATCGACGACGTGCCGATGCTGATGCTGACCTTGTCCTCGACGACCGGCAAGACCGATGCGATGGCGCTGAGACGGATCGCCGACGAACTCCTGGCGAGCCTTCGCGGCGTCGACAATATCGCGAAAACCGAGGTGATCGGCGGCGCGCGCCGGCAGGTTTCGATTTATCCCGACACCGCGAAGATGACCGGCGTCGATGTGACCCTACTCGACATCATCCGGGCGCTCGAAGGCGCGAACGTCCATCTGCAGGCCGGACGCTACACCAGCGGCAACCGCGAGACGATGCTCGAAGCCGGGACCCCTTTCGAGTCGGCCGGCGCGGTGGCCCAGGCCGTGATCAAGAGCGCCGGCGCCCGCCCGGTTTATCTTCGGGATGTCGCCCGTGTCGAAGACGGCGAGGAAGAGCGCGAACAGTACAGCCGGATCGGCTTCGGCCCGGCCGCCGCGAAGATGCGCACGGTCGGCCGCGCCGAAGGCTCCCAGGCTAGGCCCGGCGATGAGCGCGAGATGGTCACGATCGCGCTGGCCAAGCGCAAGGGCAGCAATGCGGTGCAGGTCTCGCGCGACATTCTGGAAAGGGTCGAGGCGCAGCGCGGACAGCTGATTCCCCCGGATGTCGAGATCACCGTCAGCCGTGATTATGGCGCCACCGCCGACCATAAAGTCAACGAACTGGTCAAACACTTGGGCCTCGCGATCGCGATCATCCTGGTGCTGCTGGCCGTCGCGCTCGGGCCTAAAGAGTCGATCATCGTCTGCATCGCGGTGCCGGTCACGTTCGCGATCACCCTGCTCTGCGACCTGATCTTCGGCTATACGATCAACCGGGTCACCTTGTTTGGACTGATTCTGTCGTTGGGTTTATTGGTCGATGACCCGATCGTCGATGTCGAAAACATCTTCCGCCATTTCAAGCTGAAAAAGGAACCTCCGCTCGACGCGCTGCTGTCCGCGGTCGATGAGGTCCGCCCGCCGACGATCGTCGCGACGGTGGCGGTAATGCTCGCGTTCATCCCGATGTTTTGGATCACCGGCATGATCGGCCCGTATCTCGCGCCGATCGCGTTCAACATTCCGGTCGCGATGTTCATTTCGCTGATCGTCGCGTTCACGATCACGCCATGGGCGAGCTATTTATTGCTGCGGAGCGAATACGGCAAGGACGACATGCCGTTCGATCTGAAAGCCTCAAACGGCTACCGCTTATACCGCGGCCTGTTGCAGCCGTTAATCGCCTCGCCGAAGCGCAGCCGTTGGTTTCTGCTCGCGATCGCTATCGCCTTTGGGCTGTCGTCGCTGCTCGCCATCACCCGCGCGGTGCCATTGAAACTGTTGCCGTTCGACAATAAAAACGAATTGCAGATCATTGTCGATATGCCTAAAGGCAGCACGCTCGAAAAGACCGACGCGGTGATCCGCGCGCTCGGCCAGTACCTCGCGACGGTGAATGAGGTGACCGATTATCAAAGCTACGCCGGCCTCGCCTCACCGATCGACTTCAACGGCATGATCCGACACTATTATCTGCGCGCCGGCAGCCATCAGGGCGACATCCGGATCAACCTGTTGCCGAAGGACGAACGGGCGCAGCAGTCGCACCAGATCGCGATGCGCATCCGCGCCGATATTGAACGGATCGGTAAGCAATACGGCGCGCAACTGAAGATCGTCGAATTGCCGCCCGGCCCGCCGGTGCTGTCGACCTTGGTCGCGGAGGTGTACGGCCCGGCCGATACGAGCTACGATCAACTGATCGAGGCATCCCGTGAAGTCAAGCAACGCTTTACGAAAATCGCCGGCGTCGTCGATGTCGATGACCTGTCCGTTGCCCCCGAAGCAACCGCGCTGTTTCGGGTCGACAAGCAAAAAGCCGCGCTGCTCGGCGTCAGCCCCGCCGCGATCGCGGAAACGCTCGGCGTGGCTTTGGGCGGCGGCACTGCCGGCACCTTGCATGCGCCCGGCGAACGGCTGCCGCTCGAAATTCGCCTGCGCCTGCCGCGCGCCGAACGCTCGTCGCTGCCGGAACTGTTGAATACGAAGGTCAGAAGCCGCCAGGGCGCCTTGATCGCGCTCGGCGAACTCGGCGCGGTCACGCCGGAGCCGGGCGAGGCGGTGATCCATCACAAGGATCTGGAAAGGGTCGCCTATGTGATCGGCGACAGCGTCGGCCGCAGCCCGGTCGAGGCGATCATCGACCTGTACGCGGATTTTGAAGACAATCCCCTGCCGACAGGCTACCACGCCGAATTGAGCGGCGAAGGCGAATGGAAGATCACGGCCCTGATCTTCCGCGACCTCGGCATTTCGTTCGGCGCCTCGCTGCTGATGATCTATGTGCTGCTGGTCGTGCAGACCGGATCGTTGAGCCTGCCCGCGATCATGATGATCGCGATCCCGCTGACGATCATCGGCATCATGCCGGGCTTCTGGCTGTTGAATGTCTTATTTGCGGAAAATATTTCAGGCTTCACCGATTCGATCTATTTCACCGCGACCGCGATGGTCGGCATGATCGCGCTGGCCGGCATCGTGGTCCGAAACGGGATTATTTTGATCGACTTCATCGAACGCACGCGCGCCCGAGGCGACATCTTGAGCCTCGAAGACGCCCTGATCGAGGCCGGCGCGACCCGGATGCGGCCGATCTTCCTGACCGCCGGTGCCGCGATGTTCGGCTCGGTCGTGATCATCCTCGACCCGATCTTTTCCGGCCTGGCCTGGAGCTTCACCTTCGGCATCTTCGCCTCGACCGGGTTTTCGTTGTTCGTGATTCCGGTCGTTTATTATCTGCTTTACCGGCCGAAGCGAGACCTTCGCTAACAGTGTAAACAGGCTTGACATTCTACGGCTTAGCCGTAGAATTAAATTGATGTACACCATCATCGAATTGCCCACCTTCAGCAGCGACGCCACATCCATTTGGAATGAGGCGGAACGCGGCGAATTTTGTGCCTGGCTTGCCGATCATCCCTTGGCCGGCGAGGTGATTCCCGGCTCTGGCGGTTGCCGCAAGGTACGCTGGGCGCGCTCCGGCACAGGCAAGCGTGGCGGTGTACGGGTAATTTATTTCAACCGGCTGGAAAACGGCTTGATTTACTTAATGGTGATCTACACCAAAGCGGTGCGCGGTAACATTCCTGCGCACTTACTCAAGGCCATTCAGGAGACGATTGAACATGTCTGATGATGTAATGACGGGTGAAGAACTCGGCGAAAAACTGTTGGCGGCGGCGCGGGAAATGGCGGCCAGCAAAGGGGTGGTGGTGCATTCGCCAGCGCTGGCCGCCCGCAAGGCGCTGGGGTTGTCGCAGGCGGAATTTGCCAAGCTGCTGGGCGTGTCGGTGCGCACCCTGCAAGATTGGGAGCAAGGACGCAAACGGCCTTCGGGCGCGGCCAGCACCTTGCTAAAGGTAGCGGCAAAGCATCCTGCTGCGTTGCTGGACGTGGCGTGATGCAGGGCGGCAACAAATCCAGCCAAGCCGCCGATACTGCCAGACTATCGAGAGGTGTAAGGCGGTTTTACCCAAGGGCATAAACGCGCCAGCAAACCGCCATTGCCAACGAGCAAAGGAAAGAACAAAAAATCAGGAAAAATCCTCGTTTGGATAAATCCCGGTACAATTCAGCATCACCGGCTTCGATCATGGCGGATTGCTAGCGCGAATCCGCCTTACGTGTTCTGGAATGTTAGATCTGACTCTATTTTTTCTTGTATTTAGATTCAAGGACTAAGTCTGTATTGCGGACGCTTTGTACCTCTCCCCCAAACTCTTATTTTATAGAGGCGGCTATTATCTGGTATTAACATTATTTCGTTGTCACCAGGGTCGATATATGTTCCTGTTTCAATTATGACAGGCTTTTGAGAAGAGTGCCAAAATCTGATTTTATATTCCCCCCTGCCATTCAACACAATGTTATGTACTTGCCCATGAATTGAATCGTCAAAGAACCCATATGGGGATGGGTTTAAGGTGTGGTAGGTAATAATGGTAGCTATGGCAACGATGTATAATACAATAGATAATTTGATTGTCTTCATAAAACGTTATTAGCACTTATCTCAGTAATTTTACAGCTAAACAATTTTCCGACTTCAAATTGCAATAGGCATGCCCAGGGTTCAGATGCATTACGCCTATGGGGTGCCGGAGTGCTTAAGGTTTAATCTGTATTGTGGTCGATTCGAGTCCCTACCCCATACTAAGACATTATAGACACGACCCGTTTCTGCCGTTAGTGTTATTACGTTGCCTCCAGGATCAGAGTATGTGCCTGATTCTGAAAAGATACGCTTGTGCCCCGAACTTAAAAAACTCATCTCATATCCACCCTGTCCATCCAGTTCTATTATATGGCTCTCTCCTGGTGTCGAATCATCTACAAAGCTGTACGAGAAGGGGTGTTTATATGCAATGAAAATGGCAACGGTAACAATAATAAGCGCACTAGAGATTAGTAAAGCGATTAAAACTTCAGAAATTTTCATGGCGGTAACTCTCGTTTTCGCTCCAGACTGTTTGTGGCTAAGTCTTACCTATACCGAATCTTGGTTGGAGTCACTCCGACAATAGACAAGCACCTTATTTTCCGAGGACTCCATTCAGACTCTAAGCTTAGGGTAAAATAAATACTAAGCGATCCGAATCGGTAGCAATCCTACCGTCAATATTGCCTTTAATAGTGAGATGCAACAGGTTTCTACCGATAGTTAGCGGAAGTGATACTCGTTCGTTGGTGCCTGGAATCGGGTGAAAAGCCGAACTCATATCAGTCCCATTGAATTCAGCACGAAAACTTTGAGGGGCAATGTTCCGGCTATAGAAAACGGATACTGTATAAGAATTCGTTCCTAATGACAGTTGCGTCTGACTGGCCACTGGCGCATTGTAACTGAGGAGACTGTTGACCTTGATATTTTGTCCTCCACCGTTAAAATTGGCTACAAACTCCAAAGGCGCAGTGGCTGTACCCGAAAAATAGAAACGGTAGCTATGTCGTTCGTTCGGTATTATCGGTACCTGTTCAACCAATGTCGATGATCGTTGCAGGGTATTATCCATTGCGCGAAGCTCAAGATCATAGTCGCCGATACCCGTACCGATGATTTCAAGACTGTACTCGCCATCGATGGGTTCAGCGAAGGTCAGTTCCTTCGATGGTTCATCCGTTAACCCCGTGTCTTGGTCCGTCAAAGCACTAAGCTCGTAGTAAGACTTAGGGATTTCTTTGAAATATTGACCAGTAAATGGATCTTTTCCCAGTCTCCTTCCTTGTGGGTCGGTTAGCAGCAATTCGGCGGGGGAGTGTAGATAAATAGAGATTCCGCTCAGATTGGTTACAATGTGTCCCGGCCCTATGAAGCCGCGTGTGCTATTAGAAATTGGCCAGCTTTCTCCATAATATTTATCCGCGCTTTTCCAAGGATCGTTGACCAAAAAGTTATTGTTTTCATTTAAGCCTGTTGCCACCATCCAATGTGAATTAGGTACGCCTGCACTACCTTCCGCACCAACCATCTGGGGGCCATACATGCAAATGTTATTCTCTAGATTGTTAAAGTTCAATTCAGGTGCCCAGTTAACTTTGCCCCCCGTTATGGCACTGACTGCCCACCATTCAATTTGGTCTTTTCTGGTATATCCGCCTTCATTTATCAGCATTGCATTAAGTTCACCGGGATTTATCGGTGTGCCACCAGGACCCTTAATGCCGTGATAAGCGAGGATCATCGCCAAAGATGTCAGTGCACATCCTTTAGCCTTGATTACAGGACGAGGAGGGAGCCAACCCATGAGTTGGGTACCCCAGGCAGGATCAGTTTGATCATAAAGCGGGACCTTGCCTCCCTTGATCTGCGGTAACAACTTAAATTGTCGTTGATCGTATTGGGTGCCGTTATCGTAAAATGTCATGACATAGGTTCCAGGCTCCCGGCATTGGACTGGCATATACCAATAAGCCCGAACTGCGGTAATACCACATATTATCCGGTCACCTATCCAACAGTTCTGATAGCTATTATAGTTGCTAACATACTGTATAGTGGTTTGTATAACCTGATTATTTGGCAAAAGCCAATTGACTCTCCAGGTCTCACTGGCTACAGGACCTGAAATAGAAAGAAAGGTTTCAGCGCCAGCATACACATCTCGGTAATACGCCGTTGGCGTTGGCGCAGGCTCAATCTCGTCCATCGTCATGTAGCCCGGCTCCTCAATGGGATAGCGGAAATAGCGGACAAACGAGTCTGGAGTTGTACTTGATTCGGCTGACGCCGCCTCATAAATGACCAAAGACTGATCGTTACTGGTCTTTGGGATGCCGGCTTGAAGTATTGGAAGATCAGACTGATCCGTAACGGTTGCTAAAACCGTTAATGGAGATGAGAAATAAGCTAGCGTTATCAAAATTGAATTTATTAACCAAAACTTCATGGGATGACTCATTGATTTCATTTTTTAAATCCTATTTTCAGATATATTGGGACGCACAAATTATTTAAGTCTAAACCGGAATCATTATAATAGCCTAACAAGTTAATAAATATATCTGTTTATCATTCATTATTTCACGACAAACAGACATAAAATTTCTTATCTATTGTAGTCAAGATTTCAAAATAAGCCGCCTCAATGCACGATCTCCGATTCCATGATAATCTCGACTAAGTTCTAGCCCTAAAAACATAGCACAAAAAACACCCCCCGATTGACCCAGAACCAACGCCATCACGCCCCTACCAATAAAACAAAAACCCCCAATTTCTGCAAGAATCAAGACCTTGACATCTCCAATGCCTAAATTTTGATTTTTCATCACGCCCGCACTCCTATAAACTAAGCAGGTTTTACCCACATGAGAAAAGAATGACTGCTCCAAACATTGGCTTCATCAGCCTGGGCTGCCCGAAGGCGCTGGTCGACAGCGAGCGGATTTTGACCAAGCTGCGGTCCGAAGGCTATACGATTTCGCCAACCTACAAAGACGCCGACCTGGTCGTCGTGAATACCTGCGGCTTCATCGACGCCGCGGTCGAAGAATCGCTGGACAGCATCGGCGAGGCGATCGCCGAAAACGGCCGGGTCATCGTGACCGGCTGCCTCGGCGCGCGCGAAAGCGAAATTCGCGAAAGACACCCGGAAGTCCTGAAAGTGACCGGCGCGCATGCTCTCGAGGAAGTGATCGCCTCGGTGCACGAATATCTGCCGCCGCCGCACGACCCCTTCACCAGCCTGGTGCCACCGCAGGGCATCAAACTGACGCCACGCCATTATGCTTATTTAAAAATTTCGGAAGGCTGCAACCACCGCTGCACCTTCTGCATCATCCCGTCGATGCGCGGCGATCTGGTCAGCCGACCGGTCGATGACGTGCTGCGCGAAGCCGAGCGTTTGGCGTTGGCCGGCGTGAAGGAGTTGCTGATCGTCTCCCAGGACACCAGCGCCTACGGCCTGGATTTGAAATATCGGGCATTTGACTGGAAAGGCCGGCAAGTGCGCAGCCGCTTCTACGAGATGGCCGAAGCGCTCGGCGAACTCGGCATCTGGATCCGGATGCATTATGTCTATCCTTATCCGCATGTCGATGAAGTGATTCCGTTGATGGCCGAAGGCAAGATCCTGCCCTACCTAGATATTCCGTTCCAGCATGCGTCGAGCCGGATTCTGAAACTGATGAAACGCCCAGCGGCCACTCAGAACAACCTGGAGCGCATCAAGGCCTGGCGCGCGATTTGTCCGGACATCACCCTGCGCAGCACTTTCATCGTCGGCTTTCCGGGCGAAACCGAGGCAGAATTCGAGGAACTGCTGCAATTTTTGACCGATGCACAACTCGACCGGGTCGGCTGTTTTGCCTACTCGCCGGCCAAGGGCGCGGCGGCGAACGAGTTGCCGAATGCGGTGCCGGAAGCAGTCAAGGAAGAACGCTTGGCCCGCTTCATGGCGCATCAGGCCGAAATTAGCGCGGCCCGCCTGCAGCGGCGAATCGGCCGGATCGAGACCGTATTGATCGACGAAGTCGTCGAGGAAGGCGCGGTCGCGCGCAGCAAGGCCGATGCGCCCGAGATCGACGGCCAGGTCTTTATCGACGGCGCCACGCATCTGAAGGTTGGCGACCTGGTGCAAGTCGAACTGGAAGAAGCCGACGATTACGATTTATGGGGCCGTCTGGTATAGAATACTTACCTCGCGGGACGGGGTTTGCAACCCCGTCCTTACTATTTTGACGATGCTGTTATTCTGAAGCACACGCAAAACGATACGGACGGGGCAACATGCCCCCGTCCGGCTAGAGAATCAGTATTTGTCAGCTGCATTTGAGAGAATTTACACGCTTCATTGTCTTTAGGAACCCATACACCATCATGTAAATCAATGCGAGACCGTCTTTATGTCTGCTCAAATCGCCTCATCGCAAGATTTCTCGAAACCCGTCCAGATGACCGTGTCCTTCCGGTTGATCCTGGCGCTGTATCTGATCATTCCGGCCAGCGTCCTGCTGCAGTTGTGCGACGGCTGGTTCTGGCACGATTTTCTGAAAGAAAACCTGCCCAGCAACACCGGCCATTTCTTGCTGTATCAACTCTTGTTCGGCACACCGCACATCGTCGCCAGCGCGATTTTGTTGTGCAGCAACCGGGATTATTTCAGACTTTACAAGCCCCGCATCCTCCGGATGACGTTCGCGCTCGCGGCCGTTTTCGGCATCGGCAGCCTGTTTCTACCCTACTACGTGTTTTACGTCGCGGTCGCCGCCTGGACCGTGCTGCATGTGCTGAAGCAACAACACGGCCTGGCGCGCGGACTGTGCAAACTGCCCGCGCCGCATTTCCACGGCCTGCTCGGATTGAGCGTCGGCGCGGGCCTGTTGATTTATCTCGGTATCTTTCTGCAAGCGCGGCTGACACCGGAACAGGCCGAATGGATCAAGCTGGTTGCCGGCAATTTGTGCGTGCTGCTCGCGCTCGGCACCGTGTACAGCCAGCGCTTGGTCGCGAACACGTTCGGCAGCTGGTTTCTATGGTCCAACACCCTGTTGGTGCTGAGCAGTTATTATCTGTATGTCCAGCAATATTATTTTTTGGCGATTCTCGGGCCCCGGCTAGTGCATGATGCGACCGCCTATTTCTTTTATGTGGCGCACGATTACAACCGCCATTATGAGGAACCACAAAGCTGGCTCTATCGTCAAGCCCAAAAATGGCATGTGCATTGCTTTATCGTGCTACCCGCGCTGTCTTTCGGCCTTGCCTTCGTGCTGCAAGCATACGGCGACCACGTCATCAGCCTGATTACAAACTACTGGTTCGGCATCGAGATTCGCAAGGCGGTCACCCTGGGCCTATTGGGCTATCTGGGCCTGATGCACTACTACACCGAGTCGTTCACCTGGAAGGGGGACTCGCCGTACCGACGTTACATTGCGTTCAGCAATTAAACGCTAAGCGAATACATTTTATCCATAAAATAATCGACAAGAAAAACAGAATGAATAATAAAATTTTAGTGTTTATAGCGGCATTATGTATCGTTTTATCCGCATGTAGCGGACAGAATAGCGATACCTACAAGGTTAAGCCTGTTTTCGTTAATAGCTGCATAAAACAGGAGAGTGCCACTCGCTCTACAGAACAGGCGAGCGCTTACTGTAATTGCGTAGCCGATGCGGTTTTTGGCAACGGCGACATTTCCGACGAAACCAAAAATCTTATGCCTACCATGAATGATAAGGACAGTAAGCTCTATAAACAAAATGATGCCCCAGCGGTAAGGGGTGCACTGATGTCTTGCTACACCGCTAATTTTTATAAAAAGAAATAACGTTCGCAGAAACCAATAGATTTTATTGTTCATTAAGATTTTCTGAGCAGGCTCTAGTTAGATTGGCTCGATAGAGCGTAACCCACCAATCGGAGCCAATATGTTGGCTTACGGCTTACGCCTGACCCAGGCTACAGGCATCTACCTACAACGAACCCAATAATCTTGAGGTAAGAACATGTTAAAGAGTTACGAAGCCTACTATGACAACGGCAAATTGAATTGGCTGGGCGTGCCACCGCATATCAGCAAAGCTAAAGTGATCGTGGTGGTCGAAGAAGATGAATCAGATAATATTCATGATCAATCGATTAAACAATTGAAAGGCATCGCCCCTAAACCTGATCGTGCGGTCAGCCTGGAAGACATGGAAGCCGCTATTCAAAATGAAGGAGCAAAGCTTTGATCGGTTTGGATACCAATGTCATTATCCGCTATATCGTGCAGGATGATGAACAGCAATCCAAATTGGCAACGGATTTGATCGAAAGCCAATGCTCCATCGAAAATCCGGTGTTTATTAACGAGATTACGCTATGTGAAATCGTATGGGTGTTGAAGCGAGCTTACGGCTACGAAAAATCGGTGATTTTAAACATCTTGAAACAATTGCTGCTCAGTCGAGAGATGGCGATTTCATCGTATTCCGAAGCATGGGCGGCATTTAATGACTATCGGAATGGGAATGCCGATTTTTCGGATTACCTTATTGCCCAACTCAATAAAAAGCATGGCTGTCCGTTCACCTATTCTTTCGACAAAAAAGCCTGTCAACATGATCATTTCAAGTTGCTGTTTTGATGAACTTGTCCTCGCCATGATAGCGGCGTGTCGAGAGCGTTATGAAGCCTTTGGCTCTGCGGAGCACGCCAGTAAAATCAAAGTCGTATCATTGCGCTAAATGGCAACGCGTTATCGGTAGGAAAAAGAAAATTCCCAAATCGGAGGCCCGTTGATTCCGGCAACTCATCTCCGACTTTATTCGTTCAGCGCAAAGCCGACCTTGATCGTGACCTGCCAGTGCGCGATCTTGCCGTTTTCGATTTGGCCGCGCGTTTCGACCACCTCGAACCAGCGCATGTTCTGAATCGTTTTCGAGGCACGGGCAACCGCGTTCTCGATCGCTTCCTGCATGCCGACGGACGAAGAGCCGGTCAGCTCGATTTTCTTGTAGATATGGTCGCTCATGAGGATGCTCCTGTTTGTGAGTAGTAAAGATCAAGAGTCTGTAGACGCTCGGGAGTTCCAATATCCATCCAGAACCCGTCATATTTCTGCCCCGACACCCGTTGGAAGCCGATCGCCCGGCGCAGCAAAGGACCGAGCTTGCTGACGCCCGCCGGCGTGTCGGCGAACAGGGCCGGATCGTATAGCCCGATGCCGCTGAAGGTCAAGGTCTCCTGGGCGTTTTCGATCACCCCGCCCTCGCCGTCCAGCCCGAAATCGCCCTGGGCATGATGCGCGGGATTATCGACCAAGATCAGATGCGCGAGATCGACCGGCGCGTCATGCAAGGTTTCGAACGGAAAATCGGTCGCAATATCGCCGTTCACGACTAAAAACGGTTCATCGCCCAGTAACGGCAACGCATGGATGATGCCGCCGGCGGTTTCGAGCGCCTGTGCGCCTTCGGGCGAATACAGGATGCGCGCACCGTAGCGCGCGCCGCCGCCGAGCGCGGCCTCGATCTGCGCGCCGAGGTGGGCATGATTGATCACGAGCTCGGTAAAACCCGCGCCAACCAACTGGGCGATCGTATGTTCGATCAAGGCCTTGCCGGCGACCTTTAGCAGCGGCTTCGGCGTATGATCGGTCAACGGGCGCATCCTTTCGCCGCGCCCGGCCGCGAGGATCATCGCTTTCATGCGGTGACCTCTTGCAAAGGCAATACCTTGGCCCGTAAAAACTCGCCGAATTCGGCGAATTCGGGATAGGCATTGGCCTGCGCGAGTACATAGTTCAAGGTGCGCGGAATGTCTTTCAGATAGCCGGGTTTGCCGTCACGCAGGTGCAAGCGCGCAAAGATGCCGATGGCTTTCAGATGGCGCTGCATGCCCATCCAGTCGAACCAGCGCCGGAACTGTTCCAGACTGCAATCGATCAGTTGCGCGGCGAGCAGACGTTCATAATAGCCGCGCATCCAGTCTTCGACTTGCCGCTCGGGCCAGGCGATGTAGCAGTCACGCAGCAGAGACACCAGATCATAGGTCACCGGACCGATCACCGCGTCCTGAAAATCGAGCACGCCGGGCGAATTTGCCGCCAGCACCATCAGATTGCGCGAATGATAATCCCGATGCACGCATAGCCGCGGCTGCTCCAGCGCCGAGGCGATCAGGCGCTCGTGCAGCGCAGCGCGAATGTCGGACGGCATCTCGATATCAAGCCGCTGCCCCAGGAACCACTCATCGAAAATGCCCAGTTCCCGGGTCAGCAGCGCGTGGTCGTAACTGGGCAAACCGCAGCGTGCGATCGACGTTCCCGTCTGTAAGCGGAACAGGCTGTCCAGCGCGTCCCGGTACATCGCAGCGGCATTATCCGCCGTCACCCGGCCCAGAAAATCCACGCTGCCGAAGTCTTCGAGCAAGAGAAAGCCTTCCTCAAGGTTTTGCGCAAAAATCTCGGGCACGTGCACCGAGGCCGCCTTCAACAGGTGGTTGACCTTGATGAAGGCCGCCACGTTTTCTTTCTCGGGCGGCGCGTCCATCACGACAAACCGGCCTTCCGGTCCCTCGACCCTGAAATAGCGCCGGAAACTGGCGTCGCTGGAGGCCGGTTCGCAACGCGTTATCGTCATCAGCAGGTCATGCCGAAGCCAGTCGAGCAAGCCCATGATGCGCAAATCTTCAATCATGATGATCCAGTCAGATTAGTTTATTATGCTCAGATAAATTAAGGTAAAATGTCAGTCTGGCATTTTAGTCTATTTACGAAACCTTTCGCTACTGCTACCCGAACACCGCATGCATTTTTGCTACTTCCTGTTTTTTTTCGCGTTCCTGTTGACTCCAGGTTTTGCGAATGACGCCGTCTGGAATTGTCATCAGGACAAAAACAGCAAGGAGTGGGTCTGCACCGGTGAAAAAGCCCCTGCCGCTGACGCGGGAGAAAAACCGTTAGCGCATCAGCCCGAACCCATAGCGCCTGCCCGTTCCGAGGTGAAGGAAACCGAGGTCAAAGAATCGGCGCCGGCTGAGGTCAGGGAAACCGAGGTCAAAGAATCGGCGCCGACTGAGGTCAGGGAAACCGAGGTCAAAGAATCGGCGCCGACTGAGGTCAGGGAAACCGAGGTCAAAGAATCGGCGCCGACTGAGGTCAGGGAAACCGAGGCTAAAGAATCGGCGCCGGCTGAAATAAAGGAAACCGAGGTCAAAGAATCGGCTCCGGCGTCTGCACCGGTGCTGAAGACTGAAACCGAATCCAAACCGCCGCTCAAGCCCGTCGCCGAAAAAGAAGTGCCGGTGCGTGCGACGGCGCGTAAAGCCATCGCGGTGAAGGAAAACCTGCGTCAGGAAGACACCCGGCAGGCCGGCTGGCACTGTAAGGCTGCGGAGGGCGGTCAGGATTGGAATTGCAACCTGACCGGTCCCGATCCGAAAGGGAAAGCCCGCGTCGTCGCGTCCCAAGAAAAAGGCTTTAGCCTGATCGAACCCGCGTTCGACGCCAAGGAAGAACAAATCTTTGCCAATCTCGCTTCGAATCTTAAATACGATCCGTGGGCGAAATGCAGCATCGAGCCGGGCGCGGCCCCTGCCTTTACGCCGGGCAAGGGTCTCCGCGACATTTCGCCGCTCGATATCAACGCCGACTTCGGAGAAGTGTTCGACAACGAAATCAGCAGCTACAAAGGCAATGTCGAAATTCTCAGGGCCGATCAGCATTCGTTCTCGAAAACCGCGCAATATGACAGCGTTTCGCAAAGCCTCGATCTGCAAGGCGAGGTGTATTACAGCGAGGACAATCTATCCATCTACAGTAATTCAGCGAACCTGAAACTGGCGCAGGATCAGGCGACCCTCAGGAACGTGCAGTTCATCAATCCGACCACGCCGCTCAGAGGCCGCGCCGGCGCCGCGTATCGGGAAAGCAAGACGCTTTCGCGCTACAAGGACGTCGCCTACACCACGTGTCCTCCGGGCAACACCGATTGGGTCCTGCATGCCTCCGATCTGAAACTGAACGATGCGACCGGTAAGGGCGCGGTCAAAAACGCGTGGCTCGAATTCAAGGGCACGCCGGTGTTCTATTCGCCATATCTCTCCTTTCCGGTCGATAGCAGGCGGTTGTCCGGATTTCTGGCGCCGTCTTTCGGCAATACCCAGCGCAGCGGCTTCGATCTTTCGGTGCCTTATTACTGGAACATCGCGCCCAACTATGACGCGACCTTCAGGCCGCGTTATTTGACCAAACGCGGCCCAATGCTGGTCAGCGATTTCAGGCTGCTGACCAAATACTCCAATGGCCGAGTCGGCTTCGAATACATGCCCAATGACGAACTGCGCAACCAGTCGCGCTTTTTGGGGACCATCAAAAACAGCAGCCATTTTGGTTCCCATCTGACGTCGAATCTGGACCTAAATTATGTCTCGGACAAAGAATTTTTCAATGAATTGGGCAATGCGCTCAGCTTTCCGAATTTCAGTCATATCAGGAGCACGGCCGATCTGGGTTATACCGATAAAAACAGAGGAATCTCGTTGATCGGTCGTATCGAAAACTATCAAACGATCGATAAAACCTTGACCGGATTCAAGCGCCCCTACCGGCGCTTGCCGCAAATCAATCTTGATCTGAATCACGCCTTCGATTTCATGCCGCTCAACGCGGCGCTGGATGGCGAATATGTCAATTTCGAGCATAGCGATCTGGTCAGCGGCCAACGCTTCAATATCAAGCCCTCTGTCAGTGCGCCGCTGCAAACCGAATGGGGTTTTTTGAGACCGAAACTCTCCGTACAGCATACCGATTACCAGCTGAGCAACCAGGATGCCGGAAAACCGAGCTCGATTACCCGCACCTTGCCGATTTTTTCAATGGACAGCGGGATGACTTTCGAAAGGGAGCTGGGTCGTGCCGATTCGGCTTTGAAGCATACGATCGAGCCTCGTTTGTTTTATTTGTATGTGCCCCGAAAGGATCAAAAAGATATTCCGTTATTCGATAGCTCGCTCTACGATTTGTGGTTCAACAATTTGTTTAGAGAAAACCGCTTTAGCGGCACCGACAGAGTCCAGGACGCCAACCAGATTACGGCCGCCCTCACGACCCGGCTGCTTGATTCGGCGGGCAGAGAAAAACTTAAATTCCGCATCGGAGAAATTCTTTATTTCAAAGACCGGGAAGTGACGGCGCCCGTAAGAATCAGAAACCTTCCGGATCTTGTCACCAACAGGCCGGATTTTCCAAAAGCAGGTCTGGAAAGCCCCGCCGAAACAGATTCGGTATCGCCTCTGATTGCCGAACTCAGCAGCGAATTTACCGACCACTGGTCCGGTGAAACCGGCATCCAATGGAACCCGCAGTCGAATCAGATCGTCAGAGGCAAGGCGGTGCTGCATTTTGTGAATGAAGCCGAGAAGATCTTGAATCTAGGCTTCCATTACCGCCGTGATGACCTGATTAAACGCACCTTATTGAACAACCCGGCTTTCTTGAGCACGACAGATCCCGCCACCGGTCAAGTCTATAATCCGCTGAACGACCCAACGGTCCTGCAAGGCAATGATCTGATCCAAAGCGATTTCAGTTTTCGCTGGCCGTTGCTTGACAACTGGTACGCGATCGGCCGCTGGCAATATTCCTGGCTTTACAACAACACGCAGGACTCCTTTTTCGGCTTTGAAAAAGAAAATTGCTGCTGGCGTTTCCGCCTGATCGGCCGCCGCTATATCAACGGCTTCAATACGACAGTGAACACGGCATCCAACACGCAGCTTGCCGAGGGCACCAGCCAGAACGGCGTTTTCTTCCAGATCGAATTGAAAGGATTGACCGGCCTCGGCGAAAACCTCGACCAATTCTTTGAACAAAGTATTTTCGGCTACCAGAGGCCGACTAAATGATCGACCAAACCGTAATGAAACGAAATTTTGTTGTTTTTTTTCTGCTCTTTTTGCTGACGGCAGGCGTCAAGGCCGAACTGCTCGATACGATCGTCGCCGTTGTCGAGGATGACGTGGTGTTGGAGCACGAACTGGAGCAGGAGACCTACCAGATCGCGCAGCGGATGCGTTCTTCCAATGTCGCGATGCCGACCGCATCCACCCTGCGCCATCAGGTCCTCGAAAAATTGATTGTCGACAAGCTGCAAAGGCAGTTGGCCGATAAAGCCGGCATCACGGTCAGCGATGAAATGCTGAACAGTTCGGTCACCGAAATCGCGCGTAACAACGGTATGAATCCGGACGAATTCAGAAACGAATTGATCCACCAGGGCATGGCCTATAAAAGCTTTCTGGATAATCTGCGTAATGAAATCTTGATCAATCAGCTGCGCGCGCGAGAGATTGGCGCCCGCATCAAGGTGACCGACCGGGAAGTCGAGCACTATCTCGAAACCCAGGGGAAAGTCGGCGCCGAATCGGCGCAATACCATCTAGGCCATATTCTGATCGCCCTGAAAGAAGGCGCTTCCGCCTCGGAAATCCAGGCCGCCAAGAGCCGCGCCGACGACATCGTCGATAAGTTGCGCAAGGGCCAGGATTTTACGCATACCGCGGTAAGTAACTCGGATGACGACAATGCCTTGTCGGGCGGCGATCTGGGCTGGCGCAACCTGAACGATATCCCGAGCATTTTTGTCGATACCGCGAAAAAAATGACTGCCGGCCAAGTCTCCGATCCGATACGCAGCCCCAGCGGTTTTCACATCATCAAAGTGCTCGAGCTGAAAGGCGGTGCCGACAATCACATGATCACCAAAACCGAAGTCCGGCATATTCTGATCAAAACCAACGAACTGATCGACGACAACGAAGCCAAAAAGCGCTTGTTGGCGCTGAAGGAGCGCATTGCCGACGGCGATGACTTCGCCGCCCTCGCGCGCGCGCATTCGGACGATAAAGGCTCCGCCCTGAAAGGCGGCTCCTTGGGCAAGGTGGGTCCGGGCGACCTGGTCAAGGAGTTCGAAGACACGATGAACAAGTTGGCCATCAAACAGATCAGCGATCCGGTGCAGACTCAATTCGGCTGGCACTTGATCCAGGTGCTGAATCGCGAGACCAAGGACAATAGCAGCGAACACGAAAAAAATATGGCCCGGGACGCGATACGCAAACGCAAGATCGAAGAAGAAACCGAACTCTGGCTGCGCCGAATCCGCGACGAAGCCTATGTCGAAATCTTCGAGAATAGACTCTGATCGGGAACGAACGCCGGCTTCCGCTAGCGTTACTTTCCACCGATTGACATGAATATTCCACGCGACCGTTAATTTCCAGGATGAATACTACCAACATGCCCAGCCTGCCGAGCGGATTGGAGAGCCGAATACAGCAGATCGTCAACACTGAGGATCTCGGCAGTCAGCGCGCCCAATTGCAGAGCCTGAGCGAAAAATCCGGCGTCGACGTGCTGGACTGCGCCGCGGCCCTGCTGTTTTTGCTGCACCCCCCCGCGCACGCTCAGGGTTCGGAAAGCGTGCAGGCCCCCATACAGCGCGTCGGCGTTTTCCGTCAAGCCGTACCGCAAAAGATAAAATTAGTGCGCTATCGGCTCGATGTCGGCCATCAACACCGCATCACCGTCGAAGAACTCAAAAAGGTTCTGATCGAAGAGTCCGGCGTCGATCACAAAAATATCGCCAATATCGATATTCAGGATTCATACACGCTGATCGAATTGCCCGATGAAATGCCACCGGACATCTTCCAACATTTGAAATCGGTCGAGATCAATCGCCAAAGGCTGGACATTCGCCGGGTCAAAAACCGGCGCGCCAAAAAGCGCGGCAGTCCACGTTACGGGCGTCATCGCCAACCCGTCGCCAAGGCGACCGAAACGGCCTGATTTTCCGGAACATCGCATCCGTTTCTGCTGATTCTCGCGCCCCTACTCGGCGCTGCTCTGCTAGAATGGAGTATGACATAAACGGCAGTCGGAAGTTTTTCGGCGACTGCCCCAAATAAAGGTTCGAAACGTGTATACAACGGCGATTGAATATATCGACACTCCCGCAAAACTTTCCGAAATTTGCACGCGCATTAAAACGGCGTCCTGGATCGCGCTGGACACCGAGTTTTTACGCGAGAAGACGTATTACCCGAAATTTTGCTTATTACAGATCGCCACGCCAGACTGGGTGGCTTGCGTCGATCCGCTTGCCCTCCCCAGGCTCGATGAACTTTTTGAGGTCATCTACAACACCGACATCGTCAAAGTGCTACATTCCAGTCGTCAGGATCTGGAAATATTCTATCAATTGACCGGAAAACTGCCGGTACCAATCTTCGACACCCAGGTGGCCGCGCCGTTGCTCGGCTATCAGGACAACCCGGGCTATGCGATGCTGGTCTCGCATCTGTTGAATGTGAACCTGAACAAGGCCCACACGCGCGCGGACTGGAGCAAACGCCCGCTGACCGAAGCGGAGATTCAATATGCCGCGGACGACGTGATCTATCTCTGTAAAATCTACCGGATCATGCGCGATAAGCTGAGCACCTTAGGTCGTCTCGATTGGCTGCAGCCGGATTTTGCCGAACTATCGAATCCGGCGCTTTACGAAGTCTTGCCGGAGCAGGCCTGGCGCAAAATCAAAGGCAAAAACAAGCTGACCGGCAAACAGCTTTCGATCATTCAAGCGCTCGCCGAATGGCGCGAAAGCACCGCGCAAAGCGAAAACCGGCCTAAAGGCTGGCTGATCCGCGATGAACTGCTGTTTGATATTGCAAAGCTCCAGCCGGAAACCATGGGGGACCTGGCACAAATCCGCGGCATCAACGAGCGCACGGTCAACCGTCATGGCGCCGCTTTGTGCAAGCTCATTAGCGCGGCCAAAAACCGCCCGCCGATCCCCTTGCATGAAGAAGGGCGCCCGGTCAAGAAAACCCAGCAGCAGGAGGCGATCGTTGATCTGCTGACCGCCATCGTCAGGATTCGCGCCGAAGAGAACGCCTTGAACCCGAATATTCTCGCCACCCGAAAAGATTTGGAATCCCTGCTGTTCAATAACGACGAGGGCGACTGCCCGTTGCTGCACGGATGGCGCTACAGCATGGCAGGCAAGGAGTTGCTCGGAATTTTACGCGGCGAATTGTGGCTCGGGATCAAGGACGACAACCTTCAGATCATTGCCGGATAGTCGCGGCAGCGCCGCATGTTGTTTCGGGAAAATTGGATTCCTGAACATGGAGCGAGGGGATTAACGCTTCACCGCAATGAAGCGTTTGGAGAAAACAGCAATCCGGAAGCATGCTGACTGACTTCCGGATTGCGAGAGTTGTTACATCAATTCATCAAGCAGAACTTGCGCCAGCTTTTTTTGTTCGGAACTGCCTTTTTCGAGCACCTCGGCGACGATGTCCTTGGCCGACTCATTGTCGCCCATATCCCGATAGGCCTTGGCCAGATCCAATTTGGTTTCCAGTTCGTCCATATCGGTCAGATCGGAAACCCCCGAAATTTCGAGTGGTTCATCCTCTGAATCGTCATGGCCGAGCGATGAAAAGTCAAAATCAAAGTTGAACTCCTCGGCAAAGGCATTTTCCTGCGCTGCATTCGCGGATTCTTCCGCCAATTCGAATTGATCGACCGCGAAGGTGCCGGTACCCTCTTCCGTGCTTTCTGCCGCATCGGCAACACCGGGGTCGAAATCGAACGCTTCAAGATCAAAATCAAGCTGATTCGCCTCCGCCGAAAACGGAATGTCGGAGACCTCATCGCGCTTTAACTGCGTATCGGCGTCGGCTTGCTCCGCGCCAAAGGTGGCGAGATCGAATTCGATGCTTTGGTTGTTCCGCTGCTCGTCTTCATCTCCCGTCGTGTCCAGAGTAAAACCGGCCAGATCGAAATCGGCGAAATCGCTGTCGATAGTTGCCGGTTCGACCTCGGCTGCGTCGGTAAAGGACGTATCGAATGCAGCCAGATCAAAATCGGCATCGAACTGCGCATCGAAATCAGCTTGCTGAGGCGTATCCTGCTTGGCCAGACTGATGATCGGTTCAGGCTCGACGCTAGTCAGGCGATTATCCCTGCCCGACACTGGTGCTGATCCCGATGAAAACAGCGCCGAAGCGGGGCAAATTTCGTGCCCCATTTCAACCACCTTCTCCCAAAACGCAGAGTCCTGGCTTTTGCCGGCCGCGGCTAACTCCTGTGCAAATGCTTCGAAACCTGCTTTGTTTTCACCTGCATAGTAGATTTCGAGCAGTTTCAGTTTGCATTCGTCGCGATCGGGATGGTTCTCGATCGCATTGCGCATCAGTTCTTCGGCCTGCTGGTAACGCCCATAAGCCAGATAAACATCCGCTTCGGAGATCGGATCGATCTCGCCTTGATCATTATCGAAAGCGTCAAAGTCACTTGGCGTGAACTCGCTCAGGAAAGAACTCTCGCCGACCGGATTGACATCGTAAGCCGGATTTTCATTCAATACCGGAATCGAAAAACTGGAGTCGGTTTCCGGCGCCTTATAGATGATCGACGGCGAGAACATGCTCTCGGTATTCAGCGAGGCTTCGCTGTCGCTTTTGCGCTTCCGCCACCAGAAAAATCCCACAATCGACAACACGGCCGCACCGGCGCCGCCGAGCAAGCCCCATGGCAGCGGCTCCTCTTTCGGTTTGGGCGCAGCCACGGGACGGCTGACCGGTTTTTTGACGGCCGCCGGCTTGACGGCCTGCTCGGGCGCAGGGTTAGCCGCCTGCTCGGGCTGTACAGCTTGTTCAGGTGCAGGCTGAGGTGTCGGTTGCGCTGTCGCGGCGGCAGTTTGCCCGGCGGGCAATGCCGCTGCCGGAGCCGGTTGGGCTTGCGGTGCGGCCGCTGCCGGCTGGGGAGGTGCGATGGCAGGCGCCGTTGCCGGTGTAGGCGACGGTTCGGCCTGACTTTGCAACGCGGCCAATTGCTGCTCCTTGATCGTCAACAAGGCCTGCATTTTCGCCAACTGCTGTTCCATTGCCGCCATTCTGGCCTGCATTTCCTCATTGGCCTTGGCAACCGCCGTTACCGTCTCCGCATTGCCGGCATCGGTTTTGGGCGCATTCTGCTCCTGTCCCGGCGTGATGACGGCTTTTTCGGCGACCGTCGCTTCAGCAGGCGCCGCCAGGGTCAACTGGTTATCGAGCGGATTTTCCGCCGGCTCGGCTTTGTTTTGTGACGCTTCATCGGCTTTCGCCACGTCCGAGGAAACTGGCTGTGAACGGTTTTTCCAGGCTTCGTTTTGACGATTGTATTCGGCGAGTGCCTCCTGATGCGACAGTTTGACGACGGCCTCGCGCTCCGGAATCTTGACTTTGACCCTTGCCTGCAAGGCATTGATATTGTCTTTAAAGAATGCGCCCGGATTGGCCTGGTAGATCGCGACCATCATTTGTTCGACCGAGACCCTGTACGGCTTGCTCGCTTTCTCGGCGATGCCCCACAACGTGTCATTCTTCCGGGTCGGGCCGTAGACGCCCTTGACGATGTCATCTCTACGGGCGTGACGTACCGGGCTTGGCGTTGAATCCGGAAGCGGCGCGATCGGCCGCGGTTCCGGCGCATAGGATGAAGCCCCGGAGACGGACGGCGCAGACACGACCGGCGCGCTCGCAATCGTCTCGGGAACCCGCATGACGGGCACCGTCGGCTGAGCGTAGGCGGCCGGCGGATCGACCAGCAACGAAAACTTGCGATAGGACGTGCCTTTCGGCCAGGTGACCTGTAACAACAGGTCCAGGATCGGCTCTTTTAACGCTTCCCGCGATCTGACCCTGATCACCGCCGAACCGTCGGCGCGCACGCTCGGCTCGAAACTGATGTTCGACAGGAAATACGACCACGGCACGCCGCGCTCATCAAATTTATCGGGGGGCGCAAGACTGACTTTCACGTCGGAAACTCTTTCGCCCGCCGACAACATCAAGGAAATCTCGGCATACAGATTTTGATTGAGGGCCGAATGCAATTTAATTTCCCCTATGCCTAACGGATAGGCGGCTGCCGGGGTCAATAACGACAATACCGCTAAAGTCCTGGTCAAATTGCTCACGTTACTCTCTTTCACAATAATTACCTCGGTCTATCGCCGCGAACAGTATAAATATTATTGTAAAGCTTAGACTAGATGTAATTTTTTACCAGCACCTCGGCGATTTGCACGCTGTTCAAGGCGGCGCCCTTGCGAACGTTGTCGCCGACCACCCAAAGGTCGAGACCCAGAGGATGCGAAACATCTTCCCGGATACGGCCGACGAACACTTCGTCATGGCCCGACGACTCGGTCACCGCGGTCGGCCAGCCGCCGTTTTTGCGTTCGTCCACCACCTTCACCCCCGGCGCGTGCTGGAGTAACTCCCTCGCCTTTTCGACGCTGATTTTGTGACGCGTTTCGATATGCACCGCCTCGGAATGGCCATAAAAAACCGGCACCCGGACCGCGGTCGCATTGACCTTCACCGAAGCATCGCCGAGGATCTTCTGGGTTTCCCAGACCATCTTCATTTCCTCCTTAGTATAGCCGTTATCCATGAACACATCGATCTGCGGCAGTACGTTGAAGGCGATCTGCTTCGGATAAACCTTGCTCTCGATCGGCTGGCCGTTCAGCAGTTTCGCGGTCTGGCTCGCGACTTCGTCGATACCTTTCTTGCCGGTGCCGGACACGGCCTGATAGGTGCAGACATTGATCCGGTCGATACCGACCGCATCGTAAATCGGCTTCAACGCCACCAGCATCTGGATCGTGGAACAATTCGGATTCGCGATGATGCCGCGGTTTTTATAATCGGCGATCTTGTCCGGATTCACTTCCGGCACGACCAGCGGAATATCGTCGTCATAGCGGAAATGCGAGGTATTGTCGACGACGATACAGCCGGCCGCCGCCGCCTTCGGCGCGTATTCGGCAGACACCGAACCGCCGGCCGAAAACAGGCCGATCTGCGCCTTCGAAAAATCGAAGGTCGCCAGATCTTCGACTTTTAACGAGCCGCCCTTGAACGGAATGCGTTTGCCGACCGACTTGCTGCTGGCCAGCGCGTACACTTCGCCGACCGGAAAATTGCGCTCTTCGAGTATCGACAGCATGGCCTCGCCGACGGCGCCGGTCGCGCCGACCACTGCAACGTTATAAACTTTTGACATGGAACAACCCTTGGAAAACAGCCGCCGCACGGCCTATTCTGATTTTAGAAACGGCAGCGGATGAAGCCACCTGCTTCATCCGCGAATGAAAAGGGCCGGGATCAGCCCGCGAACAGCCACGGCGCGCGCTTCGCGCGTTTGGCTTCATAGTCCCTGATCTTGTCCGCATGTTGCAGGGACAAGGCGATATCGTCGAGCCCGTTCAACAAACGGTATTTCCGCGCCGGATCGACATCGAAGCGAATCACCCGGCCCGCCGGCGTGGTGATCGTTTGTTCGGCCAGACCGATCGTCAAACGGTAGCCCGGCGCCAGTTCCTGGAACAGGCTATCGACCTCGACGGCCGGCAACGCGATCGGCAGCAGGCCGTTCTTGAAGCAGTTGTTGTAGAAGATGTCCGCGAAACTCGGCGCGATGATCGCGCGAAAACCGTAGTCTTCCAGAGCCCAGGGCGCATGTTCGCGCGAGGAGCCGCAGCCGAAGTTTTCGCGGGTCAGCAGGATTTCGGAACCTTGGTAGTCCGACTGGTTCAAGATGAAATTCTCGTTCAACGGACGATTCGTGCAATCCATGTCCGGCTCGCCGCGATCCAGATAACGCCATTCGTCGAACAGATAAGGGCCGAAGCCGGCGCGACGAATCGATTTCAAAAATTGTTTAGGGATGATCGCATCGGTGTCGATATTCGCGCGGTCAATCGGCGCAACCAGTCCAGTTATTTGTGTAAACGCTCTCATTGACGTACCTCCCAAGTACTCACATCGACAAAATGTCCCTCGATCGCGGCGGCGGCGGCCATTTCCGGACTGACCAGATGCGTGCGTCCGCCATAGCCTTGCCGGCCCTCGAAATTGCGGTTCGAGGTCGACGCGCAGCGTTCGCCCGGCTCCAGCCGGTCCGCGTTCATCGCCAGACACATCGAGCAACCGGGATCGCGCCATTCAAAGCCCGCCTCGGTAAAGATCTTGTCCAGGCCTTCCGTCTCGGCCTGATGTTTGACCAGACCTGAACCCGGCACGACCATCGCCAGCTTGATGGTCGACGCCACCTTCTTGCCTTTCGCGACCGCCGCCGCCGCGCGCAAATCCTCGATCCGGGAGTTGGTGCAGGAGCCGATGAAAACCTTGTCGAGCTTGATGTCGATGATCGCCTGGCCCGGCTTCAGGTCCATGTATTTCAAGGCCTGAATCATGCTTTGCTTCTTGGTCGCATCCGCTTCGAGCGCCGGATCCGGCACCTTGTCGTCGATCGAAACCACCAGCTCCGGCGAAGTGCCCCAGGTCACCTGCGGCCGGATCGAGGCGGCGTCGATATCGATGGTCTTGTCGAATACCGCATCCGGGTCCGAATGCAGATTCTGCCATACGCGTTCGGCCATGAACCAGTCATTGCCTTTCGGCGCATACGGGCGGCCCCGGTAATACTCGATCGTGGTTTCGTCGACGCCGATCAGGCCTGCGCGCGCGCCGGCTTCGATCGCCATGTTGCAAATCGTCATGCGGCCTTCCATCGACAAGGCGCGGATCGCGTCGCCGGCGAATTCGATCGTGTAGCCGTTGCCGCCGGCGGTGCCGATCTTGCCGATGATCGCCAGCACGATGTCTTTCGCGGTCACGCCGGGACCCGTCTTGCCGTTGACCCGGATCAGCATGTTTTTGGCTTTTTTCTGCATCAGGCATTGCGTCGCCAACACATGCTCGACTTCGGAGGTGCCGATGCCGAACGCCAGCGCGCCGGAGGCGCCGTGCGTCGACGTATGCGAATCGCCGCAAACGATGGTCATGCCCGGCAAGGTCGCGCCCTGCTCGGGGCCGATCACATGCACGATGCCTTGACGCTCATCGGCCATGCTAAATTCGGTGATGCCGAATTCGGCGCAGTTCTTTTCGAGGGTCTCGACTTGCAAGCGCGAAACTGGATCGGCGATGCCCTTGTCGCGGTCGGTGGTCGGCACGTTATGGTCGGCCACCGCCAGGTTTCTGTCGGTACGCCACGGTTTGCGTCCGGTCAGGCGCAAACCTTCGAACGCCTGCGGCGAAGTGACCTCGTGCACCAGTTGGCGGTCGATATAAATCAATGAAGAGCCGTCGTCCTCGGTATGGACGACATGATCTTCCCATAATTTGTCATATAAAGTTTTACCCGGCATAGCTCTTGTGTGTAGTTGGGCCGATCGGTACGGCGGAATGAAAGTGAATTATTCTAAGACGGCAAACAGTTTGGCGGTGATTTGCCCGACATCGCCGACACCGACGATCGTGGCGAATTGGGCGCTTTGGCCGGCGGCGGAATAGTAGCCGACCAGCGGCTTGGTTTGGTTATGATAAACCTCTAGGCGCTTGCGAACCGTTTCTTCCTTGTCGTCGTCGCGCTGAATCAACGCTTCGCCGGTCACATCATCGACACCCTCGACTTTCGGCGGATTGAAGATCATGTGATAACTGCGCCCCGAGGTCGGATGCACGCGCCGGCCGGCCATCCGTTTGACGATTTCCTCGTCGTCCACCGCGATTTCGACGACATGGCTGATGTCGATGCCCATCGCCCTCAAGCCCTCGGCCTGTACGATCGTGCGCGGAAAGCCGTCGAGCAGGAAGCCGTTCGTGCAATCATCCTGCGCGATCCGCTCCTTGATCAAGCCCAGAATGATGTCGTCGGACACCAGTCCGCCCGCATCCATCACTTTTTTGGCTTCAATTCCCAAAGGCGTTCCGGCTCTGACCGCGGCGCGCAGCATGTCACCCGTCGAAATCTGGGGAATACCGTACTTTTGAGTAATGAACTGGGCCTGAGTTCCCTTGCCGGAACCCGGACTCCCTAAGAGGATGATGCGCATGAAATGACTCCCGGTCTTTGCGTCGTAAAAAGGCTTCCCACGAAGAAGCATGACCGCATATTCTATAACAGTTCAGTTTTAAACTGTTGTAAAATTTGATGTCTTTGCGGAATGTGCCTATTGACATTATTGCCCGCCTCCCCCAAGGATATGGGAAGCTCATTATCGCAACCGGCGCCGATCTGAAAATTTCAAAAGCGATGCATCCACATTTTCATTTCCCCATCAAAGCAGACGTTACTCCCGCTCTGAAAAAATCCCTGCTCCGGTAAAGCACTTAAATTCAACTCTTTCAGTGATCTTACTCAAGCGGATTACGACATTCAGCCGCCTGAATGCCGCAAGAAACTTGACAAAATTTTCTGAATTCGTAGAGACTAAACACTTCTTTATTCACAGAGACTCCCTTCCTTGAACGAACTACCCCTCGGCCTGCTATGGGGCTTGCTTGCCCTGATGCTGGTTTTATCCTCTTTTTTTTCCGGCTCCGAAACCGCCTTGATGATGTTGAACCGGTACCGGCTCAAACACCTGGTCAAAATGAAGCACGCCGGCGCGACCAAGGCACACACTCTGTTGCAGCGTCCCGACCGCCTGATCAGCCTGATTCTGCTCGGCAACGTATTCGTGAATATCGCGGCCTCCTCGATCACGACGGTGATCGCGATCCGGCTCTACGGCGAGGATGAATCGATCATTACGATCGCGGCGGTGCTGTTGACGATCGTGGTGCTGATTTTCTCCGAAGTCACCCCGAAGACGCTCGCCGCGGTCAAGCCGGAAATGCTGGCTTTCCCGGCCGCCTGGATTTACGTCCCGCTGCTGAAGGCAGCCTATCCCCTGGTGTTAAGCATCAACCTGATCACAAACCTGCTGCTGCGCATGGTCGGCGTGCGGGTGCACAAGCACAACCATGAAACCTTGAACAAGGACGAGCTGCGCAGCATCGTGAACGAGGCGGAAAGCCTCTTGCCCTCGCGCTATCAAAAAATGCTGCTCGGCATCCTCGACCTCGAATCGGCCACGGTCGAAGACATCATGACGCCGCGCAACGACATTTACGGCATCGATCTGGAACAGCCGATCGAAGAGATCATCGGTCAAATCATAAACAGCCCGCATACTCGGCTGCCGGTCTATCGGAAAAGCATCGACAGGGTGATCGGCTTTTTGCACTTACGCAACGTGCTGCTCAAGATCAATCAGGACAATTTCGATAAACAGATGCTGATCAATGCCCTGATCAAACCGGCATTCATTCCGGAAAGCACGCCGATTCACGAACAAATACAGCATTTCAAGATCGAGAAGCTGCGCATCGGCCTCGTCGTCGATGAATACGGGGATGTGCAGGGGCTGGTCACGCTCGATGATCTGTTGCAGGAAATCGTCGGCGGCCTGGTCACCGATGAAGTCACCTTCAGAAAACAGGCCGACGGCAGCTATCTGGTCGATGCCGGCATCACCGTTCGCGAATTGAACCGACTGATGCAGTGGGAATTGCCGACCGAAGGCCCCAAAACATTGAACGGCTTGATCATCGAATTCATGGAAACGATCCCCGAGGAGGGCACCGGCATCAAGCTGCACGGCTACCCTCTGGAAGTGATCAAACGCGACCAGAGCTCGGTCAAGCTGGTCAAGTTTTTGCCCGCCGACTAAGAGCGCGGCTTACTCCCGGCCGGCCAGGAACGGCACGAAAGTGACCGGCTCCAGTTCTTCGACTTCATAGCCGTCGGCGGTTCTGAACACCCGCTGCAATTCCTGGCGCCCGCCGCGACCGATCGGAATGATCATCACGCCGCCGACCGCCATCTGTTCGAGCAGCATTTCCGGAATTTCGGACGGCGCGGCCGCGACCAGGATGCCGTCATAAGGCGCATGTTCGGGCCAGCCCCAGCCGCCGTCGCTGTGCTGATAGCTGATATTTTTCAGTTTCAGGCTCCACAAATGATCCTTCGCCTTCTTCTGCAACGGCATGATGCGTTCGACCGTGTACACATGCTCGACCAACTGCGCCAGAATCGCGGTCTGGTAGCCGCAGCCGGTGCCGATTTCGAGCACCTTGCGCAGACCGCCGAATTCGAGCAGCAATTCGGTCATCTTGGCGACGATATAAGGCTGCGAAATGGTCTGATTGAATCCGATCGGCAGCGCGGTATCTTCATAGGCCCGGCTCGACAAAGCCTCGTCGACAAAAATATGCCGCGGCGTCCGGCCCATCACATCAAGCACTTTATTGCTCTTGATGCCCTGCTCGAGCAAGCGCCGGGTCATCCTTTCCCGGGTACGCCGGGAGGTCATGCCGATACCTTGTAGGGTTGGATTCATGTACTGGTTTCCTCCGCAAGCCAAGTCCTGATCGTATTGACCCGATCATACCAGGTCAAATCCAGTTGTAACGGCGTAATCGAGACATAGCCCGCGCTGACCGCATCAAAATCGGTGCCCGGTCCCGCATCCTGCTCCGCGCCCGGCGGGCCGACCCAATAGATCGTGCGTCCGCGCGGGTCGCTCTGTTTGATCACCGGTTCCGATTTGTGCCGCTGGCCCAGTCGAGTCGCCCGATAGCCCTTCAGGTCCTCGAGCGGAACGTCCGGCACGTTCACGTTCAGCAAGGTATCCTGCGGCAGGGGCTTGGCGAGCAGACGCTGCAACAACACGACCGCGACCTCGGCCGCGGTCGCGAAATGTTTCGGCTCCTCGCTACAAACCAACGAAATCGCGACCGCCGGCAGCCCCAGGAAGCGGCCTTCGGTCGCCGCGGCGACCGTGCCCGAGTACAGTACGTCATCGCCCATGTTCGCGCCGTGATTGATCCCGGCGATCACCATGTCCGGTTCCGGGTCCAACAGCCCGGTAATCGCCAGATGCACACAATCGGTCGGCGTGCCGTCGACCTTGATGAAACCGTTGTCGGCCAGATGCGCGCGCAGCGGCAGATCCAGGGTCAACGAATTACTGGCCGCGCTGCGATTGCGATCGGGCGCCACGACCGAAATATCGGCGTAGGGACGCAGGGCCTCGGCCAGCGCGGCAAGCCCTTCGGCCAGATAGCCGTCGTCATTACTCAACAAAATATGCATTTATCGTTCGCTCAAAAGCGGAATTCGCTATAAAATCCTGAAATATTAGCAACAATGCCCTACAAAATCAGCTTTCGTGACAAAAAAAATCCAGGATTCCGCGGACAGTGAGTTGTTTCGTCTCGCCATCGGCACAGTACGCGCAATAAAAGACGACAAGATAACACGATCGGGCGCGGAAAAGCCGAAACCCTACCCGAAAAACCAGCCGGTCGAAATCGAAAACCGTCTCGCCGAACATCACGATTATGACCTCGACACGGTCAGCATCGAAGACAAACTCCGCTACATCGCGCCGGGCCTGCAGAAAAACGTGCACGCCAAGATGCGCAAGGGCCAGTTCGGCCTGGATGCCGAAATCGACCTGCACGGACTGACCAGCGCCGAAGCCAAGCGGCAACTCCTGGTCTTTTTGCATCATGCGGTGATCGACGGCTGCCGTTGTGTTTTGCTGATTCACGGCAAAGGCTATCGCTCGCAAGACAACCTGCCGGTCCTAAAAAACAACCTGAATCTCTGGCTGCGCCAACATCAGGACGTGCTGGCGTTTTGCTCGGCCAAGCCCCGGGACGGCGGCGCGGGCGCGGTGTTGGCCCTGTTGCGGTTGGCCGAAAAATTCGCCAAAAAAGACGAAGTCGATTGGGAGGATTAATCATCCCAAGCTATCACCTCCCTGAGCAGCGCGGTCGCATAACTGCCGGCTGGCAGCGCAAAGCTCAGTTGCAATTGATCCTCCACAAACCGCCACGTTAGATCGGGCACATTGACCCGAAACGGCCGCCGTTCGCATTCGACGCCGCTGTTTTGCAACCCTTCGGCCAATGCGGGAAAGCGCCCGATCGTCTCCATTTCCAATGCCCACGCCGCGTCCGACACGCCCCTGTCGCCCTGCCCCCATAACACGCCGGTCGGATGGATCTCGCCGACTTCGATGCGCCCGGCAATCGTCTGGTCCTGTGCATCGGCCTTGAAACGACTGTGTGAGCGGTCAAACATGAACACATCGCCCGGCAGCGGTAGGTTCCAGTTTTGCGCCGTGACCCTGGCCGTCAGGATCTGATTGAACAGGAACGAACGCGCTGCCGACAGGTAGATGCTACGCTGCTCGCGGCCGACTTTCTTGCCCTGAAACAGACTCAGCGCCTGCTCGACATTACGCCCCTGATGCCCGAAACGCTGTTCGCCGAAATAATTGGCGATGCCGTGCGCCTTGATCGCGGCCAGCTTCTCCGCCGTTTGATCCTGGTTTCCCCGCCAGTCCCTGATCACCAGCTTGAAGCGGTTGCCCGCCAAGGCGCCGCGCTGCAATTTACGCGCATGGCGGACCGCTTGCAGCACTTCGATCGAAGCCGAGGCGAACGCGCCCCAATCCGGGTCCGGCTTGCCCGGCAGCCAAACGCTGAACCATTGCGTGGTGACCGCGTGCCGGTCCTTCAGTCCCGCAAAGCCGATATCGCGCTGCCTGACCTCCGCGAAACGGGCCAGTTGCCTAGCGACATACTCGGTATTCTCGCCGGTCTTGCGAATCTGTAAAAACGCATGCTCGCCGCTGCCTGATGGCTCGAAAGCCAGGATTTCCTCGACGTTAAAGTCTTCGGGCAGGACACGGATTTTGCCTGATCCCGAGGGACCGCCGTAAACAAAAGGCCAGGCAGGAATGGAATATAACGACATTTCAAATCAAATCTCAGTTGCGATGGATTCACCGGAAGCATCACGATAACAACCCGGATGCGACTTGTCGACTCGTTCACATTCTTCTCACTCATCGATCGCTTAGGATAACCGATCAACAAGCATTTATTTAACTACACTTAAAAATCAATTCTATGGACAAATGCTTGTTCAATGTTCAGCTCTCGGCCAAACGATCATCCTCTTCGGAGATTTTTTAATGCGCAAACTTATTTCAACACGATTCATCATGACTGCCTGCCTCCTAGGCTGGCTGTTAGCGTTTGCTTCAATGGCTCAGGCGAGCGGCGTTTTTCGGTTTCTAACCCAGACCTTGCCTGGCGGCACAACCAATCAGGAATATTTTGCTGTGTTACTGACCGCAAATGCGGCAGGACCCGTCACCTTCTCGGCGGTGAACTTACCAAACGGTTTGGCGCTCAATCCGGAGACCGGTTACATCACCGGCACCCCCACAAAATCCCAAAACTATACGCCTACCTTGTCAGCATATGACGGGCATACGACAGTCAATTTCACGATCACCGTTCACATTTCGGCGAGCGGTGGCGGCGGCAACGGCGGTTTGGACATCGTCACCTCGACCCTGCCCAACGGCACGGTGGGCAGCGACTATGCCCCTCCGCCCTTGACGCAGGCAAACGCCGCCTCGCCTTACCGATGGGGAGCCCAGAACTTACCGACTGGCCTTTCTCTGAATGGTATTACCGGCGCAATCTCAGGGCAGCCAGTGGCCGCGGGTACTTTTTACGTGACTTTCACATTGGCTGACGCAACGCCGCTGCAAGTCATTACGACAATCCCTCTCACCCTATTTCCCGTTAACTCCTCTTTCAAATTCACGACGTTCCTTTTGAATAACGGCGAGGTCGGCACCCCCTATTCTGACACCTGGCATACCACAGGCGCCGCCGTCTGTGACAACCTGCCAGATCCAAACCAGATCACCTACTCCGCAGCAGGATTGCCGAAAGGACTCAACGTTGATGCGGATACAGGCATAGTCGGCGGTACGCCCCAGGAGAACGGCACATTTTCGGTCACCCTGACCGCAACGGATTGTGCCGGCAAAACCATCACGACCAACCTCTGGATATGGATCGCCCCTTCCAGCACCAGCAATTTTTACTGGAACTACTTCGGCATTCCCGCTGCAATCTACGGCATGCCCTATGGAAGTAGCAACTTTCCAATCCTCGTATCCGCCGTAAACGGAGCAAACGTCACTTACTCCGCAATCGGCTTGCCTTCAGGCATCGATTACAACTCAACCACCGGTGAACTCTCGGGCATTTCCTATGAACCCGGCATCTATCCGGTCGTGTTTACCGCAACCGACACCGGGCCCGATCCGGATGTCGTGATCACCTTAGCGACCGAATTCATCGTTCTGCCTCCGAATGGCGGCGATACCAACAGCCTTGCAGTCAATCTTTGGGTCAAGCGCCTGCAGGCCGATGCCGGTTTGCCGGGGAATGATCACGATGACAGTTGGAGCGCAACCTTTCTCTATAACGCCGACCGGACCGCCGGCAAGCTTTTCAACCCCGCCACGGAAACTTTCTACGCGTCGCTGGCCGAAAGCGAAATCGAACTCGCTCCTGGCAACCTCGAAAAAATCACCTCAGGCCCGCTGGGGATTTTGAGTTACGAAACCCCAAATGAAGCGGCCAAACCCGGGGCGCCTTCAGTCAAAGTCAGGATCGTGCCGAGACAACAGAGCCTCTTTGTCGAAGCCCACAACACGCATCTTGGAACCTTGTTGCCGGCCGACCTGCTCCCGAACGTACTGATCCTGGGCGGCAAGAGCTTCAAACTCAAGGAATTCCTGGATGCGGAAGGTCATTTCAATACACCGTTCGGTTATCGTAGCGCAGCGTTCGTGGCAGTCAACGGCCTGACCCGAACGGATGCGGCCGCCGCCAAAAACTTTGCGCGCTTCAATTTGTTGCTAGCCGACCCAGCCTTCGATTTTGCCCCCGGCGATCCCGCCAAGAACAAGGTCAGAATAAGATTAATGGATGCGCAATCGGTAATGGTCGACAAGGATTTGTCGTCAATGGTCTATGCGTCCACCGGCGTGGACCGCGACACCGGCACCCCCACCTTCAGCCTGAAAAAGACCTGGCAAAGCGATCCGGCAAGCAACAATAAGCTCGCGAAATTCACGTTCGATTCGGCATCCGGGAAGCTCGGTTTTGAACTGAAGGCGCCGACCCTTGCTTCTCTGACGAATGCGGAAGAGCACGTGGGCATCGAAGTCACGATCGGTTCCAAGACCTATTTCACGTCGGTGACTGTGTTCAAGATCGCCACCGGCCGCTTCTCGACGGCTCAGTGACGATAAAGCCCACCATCGATTTACACGCCCTTACTTAGGAGATATACACATGAAAACACTATCCAAAACCCTACTCATCGCACTGGCCGCGACCCCGGCGGCGTTTGCCGCCGGCACAGGCACCACGCTCCTGATCAGCAAATCGTCTCTCGGCTTGGCCGGCAACGATCAGAGCCAGACTGCCGCCGTCTCGACCGGCGGCAGAGCGGTTGCCTTCGCATCTGAAGCGACCAATTTTGTCGCGGGAGACGGTAATCTTTCGCAGGACATCTTTCTGGTGGCCGCCAAAAAAACTCAGCGCGTCAGCGTCAACAGCCTCGGCTTCGAAGCGACCGACGACTCTACCTGGAATTTCAACGACGGCAACCAAGCCGATAGCTGGGCGCCGATGATTTCGGCAGGCGGTTCCAGCGTCGTTTTCGCATCCCGCGCGACCAATCTGGACCTGGAAACCCCCACCGGCCTGATCACAAATGTCACCGATCCCAATTATAACGTCAGCCAGGATACCAATCTCGTAGACGATATATACCTCCGCGACATCGTCAAGAAAAAGACTTACCGGATCAGCGGAAAAATGAACGATTGTACCGATACGCCTAAAACCTGCACGAAACCCGGCGCGATGAACATCACGAACCCAACGGACGGCGACAGCGAAAATCCGGCGATTTCAGGCGACGGCCGCATCGTGGTTTATACCACCGATACCGCCGCCGATGACATCGCACATAACACGCAAGTAGCGGACGCGTCGAACAAGAAGGACGTGTTTCTGTTCGACACCAAAACCCACCGGACGGAATTAGTCAGCGGCCTGCACGACGGCACAAGCGGCGATGTCACCGCGCTTGCGTCCACCGGCGACAGCGATTTCGGCGCCGTCTCTCCCGACGGTCGGCTGGTGGTTTTTACCTCCAGAGCGTCGACCAACCTGGTACCCAATGACGTCAACGACACCAGTGGCAGCCCGAATGGCGACGCCGACGTGTTCGCCTATGACCGGCTCAAGCACACGATGATCCGGATCAGCGGTCATGTTAATGCCAACAACGGAAGCGTTGATGCCGAAGCAAACGGCGAAAGCTTCAGCAACCGCTTCTCGGTCGCCGGCACGAAAGGCCGTTATTTCGTCGCCTTTCAGTCCAAGGCGACCAACCTGGATACAGTGTCCGATGCGGGCGCTGACGATGACATCTTCGTCGCCGACATACAAACGGCCGATAAAAAGACGAACCAATTGAAGATTGCCGAAATCCGCCGCGTCAGCGGCAAAGTGGACGCGGCAACCGGCCTGGTCACGCAAGAAGCCAATGCCAGAAGCCGGAATCCTGCGATCGCCGCGACCGGCATCGCCTATACGGTCGCCTTCGAATCCGACGCCTACGACATGCTGACGCCCTTGTACGCCTGGCAGGAAGATTCGAACGATGATCAGGACGTCTATGTCTATGACAGCAAGGCCAAACAGATCACGCGCGCCAGCTTGGACCTGGAAGGCTTCGAGCCGCTCTCCGACTCCAGCCACCCGGCGATATCCTCGGACGGCAGAAGCGTCGTCTTCGATACGACCGATCCTTATATGGTGCTAGTGGACGCCAACCGAACCACGCGTGATATTTTCCTACGCCGCCGCTAAATCCGTCGCAATTACCGGCCGGGCGCCCATGCGATAGCGCGCCCGGCCATCCGCAGCGACAGGCTTTCGGGAAATTTTATTCACGAAAGCTTTTTTGTTTCCCCCGTTACCCCCAAACCCGCCAGCGTTTGCATGCCATTTCCCCATTTTTTCGGGCTTCTGACGCTGTAGCCGGAAAAAAGGAAATTTTCCTACTTCTTTTCAAAACCAGCCATGAAATAATACGCGCACTTTTAGCCCTGCCCCGATTTTTGATAGATGAAAAAACGCAGTACCTTCCTGGCCCTCACCTTAGTATTTCCGTTGGCGCACGCCGCCGATGATCTTCCCGAAAATGACGCTGCCAAGCTCGACGCCTTCGAACTACCCGAAGTCGAGGTGGTCAGCGACACCCCTCTTGGCGCGACCGGGTTGGCGCGTGAGAAAGTCTCCGGCAATGTGCAATCGGCCGAAGACGAAGACATCCATCGCCACGAAGCGCTCGATCTATCCGATTTCATGCGGCGGAATCTCGCCGGCGTCAATATCAACGACAACCAGAACAATCCCTTCCAGCCGGACATCACCTACCGAGGCTACAACGTGTCGCCGCTGCTCGGCACCCCGATCGGGCTTTCGGTTTATCAGGACGGCGTGCGCGTGAATGAAGCATTCGGCGATACGGTCAATTGGGACTTGATCCCGCAGAATGCGATCGCGAATATCGACCTGATTCCCGGCTCGAATCCCTTGTTCGGCCTGAATACCCTGGGTGGCGCCCTGTCGGTGCGCACCAAGAGCGGTTTCAGCCATGCCGGCAGCCGCGCCCAGGCCTACGGCGGCTCGTTCGGACGCAAGGCGTTCGAGGCGGAGCACGGCGGCTACAAGGACAATTTCGACTGGTTTTTTGCCGGCAATATCTTTGAAGACGACGGCTGGCGGCCGTTCACCCACAGCGCACTGCACCAGGCTTTCGGCAAGGTCGGCTGGGAAAACGAGACTACCGACCTGGATTTGAGCTTCACGTTCGCCGATAACAAGCTGAACGGTGTCGGACCAGCGCCGCTCAGTTACCTGAACGAAGACCGTCGCGCTATCTATACCGCGCCCGATACCGTCGAAAATACCCTGTACTTCTTCAACCTGAAAGGCGAACACCGTTTCAGCAAGCATTTCAGCGTGGCCGGCAATGCCTATTACCGTGGTAATACGACGAACTCAGTGAACAGCAACACCGGCAACGTCGATGAAACCTGCGAGACCTTGCTCAGTTTGACCGGATGCGACGATGGCGCCGGCAATACCGTTCCGCCCGCCTCGAATGTCGCGAACCGGATCGTGCAGGATGGCGCCGGCTTCAATGTGCAGGCGACGTCTACACAGCCGATTTTTGCCCACGACAATCAATTCACGCTCGGCAGCGGTTACAACGCCAGCCGAACCCATTTTACCCAATCGACGCAGGATGCGATTCTCAGCCAGAGCCACGCAACCATCGGCACGACACCGTTCGCGGCCGATGTTGATGTCAATGGCCAGAATGAATATATCAATGCTTTTGCGACCGACACCTTTTCGGTCTTCCCCTGGCTGCATCTGAACGCTTCGGCGGGCTGGAACCAGGCCAACGTCACCCTGCGCGACAATATAGGCACCGCGTTGAACGGCGACCACACCTTCGACAGGCTTAATCCGTCGGCGGGCTTTACCCTGAACCCGTTGAAGGCGCTTGGCCTTAAAACGCCATTACAGGAACTGACTTTTTACGGCAACTATAACGAAGGCTTCCGCGCGCCGACGCCGATTGAATTGAGCTGCGCGGACCCCAATGCGCCGTGCTCGCTGCCGAACAGCTTCACCTCCGATCCGCCGCTGAAACCGGTCATTTCAAAGACTTTCGAGGCCGGTGTGCGCGGCAAATTCAGCGACGCCTTGCAATGGCGGATGGCATTGTACCGTTCGCGTTCGGTTGACGACATTTTATTCACTAACGTTCAAGAAAGCGTGGTTAGGGGGTATTTCCAGAATGTCGGCGTGACCCAGCGCCAAGGCGGAGAACTCGGCCTGAACGGCGTCTGGAAAAAGCTGAATTGGTATCTGAACTACAGTTTTGTCGATGCGACTTTCCGCACGGCCGCGCTCCTGAATAATGCGCTTGGGCCAGTCACAGCCAAACCCGGAGACCGCATACCCGCGATCCCGCAGCAAACCGTCAAACTCGGCGCCGAATACGAAATTTTGAACGGCTGGTTTTTCGGCGGCGACCTGCAATACGTCTCCAGCCAATATTTGCGCGGCGACGACAACAACCGGCACTCCCAGGTCAGCGAATATGCGATCGTGAATTTGAACACCCGCTATCAAGTCACCAAAAACGTCGAGCTCTTCGCGATGGCGCGCAACGTGTTTGACGCGAATTACGAAACCTACGGCATCCTGAACCGGAATTTTTTCAAGGGTGGAACTTCCGAAGCCTTTTTGGGACCGGGCGCGCCGATTTCCGGATGGGCAGGCATCCGTGTCAAATTCGAATGATTCAGATGATCTTCAAATCGATCGCAATGCGCGCCAGTTCGGCGGCGGTATTCACGTTTAATTTGGTCTTGATCTGCGTGCTGTAATTGGCCACGGTCTTCACGCCCAGACACAGTTCCCCGGCCGCTTCGTGCGTGGTCAAGCCCTTCGCGAGCAGCCGGAAGACGTCGAATTCCTTCGGCGTCAGTGTTGCGAGCAAGGCCTGACCGCCCTTTTGTCCGGCTTGCGGCGAACGCGCCGCGATTAAGCCGGCCTCGATGTAAGTCTTGCCGGCGGCGATATCGTGCACGGCCGAGACTAGAATCTCCGGCGCGCTGTTCTTGGTAATATAGCCCTTCGCGCCGGCCGCCAGCGCCCGATCGACATAAACTTTTTCGTCATGGATACTGAACACCAGAATCTTCGCGTCCGGATCGCGCGCCACAATCCGCCGTATCCCTTCCAGCCCGCCGATGCCCGGCATCGATAAGTCCATCACCACCACCTCCGGCCGCCAATCGTCATACAGCTTGCAGGCCTCCTCGCAACGCGCCGCCTCGGCCACGACCTCGATCGCATCGACCGAAGCCAGCAGCAGCCGAAATCCGGCCCGCACCACCGCGTGATCATCAACCAGTAAAACCCTGATTATCGTCATCATCCAACCCCAAACGACTCAAGCAGCCGCCAAACCCAAAAGCACAACAGCGCGCAGACTGCGAGCGAAACCCGCGCGAAGGTTTCGCCCCCGCAAGAGCGCCGCGCCTCCACCCAGTACAGGTAATCGCGCATTCTGCCCTACCCTTCGGCAACGATAAACACGACCGCCACCAATGCGCATACATACAGCCCATCTTTCGGCGCCGCGCCGGTCGCGACCGTTTCGAACCGATCGATCAACCAATGACGGGCTTCGAATGCGTCCTGGACATTGATTTTTGAAATGCCCAACGCTTCCTCGCGAGTCATGCCGACTCCCGCATGCTCCATGATGATCGAAGCCTGTTGTGGATTCTGGTTCACACCGATCGCCAAGGACGCCGCCACCGGCCTGTCGTTCGCGGCGCTATAGGCATAAGCGATCGGCAAAAATACGCCAGCGCCTGTCACTTGCTGCAAGGTGTTTTTGTCCCGCGAAATTTTCCAGGCGGGCGGAATGAACGAAGAAACCTGAACCGCGTTCGCCGCGATGATATTCGCATTCAGTTCGGCCGCGTCGAATGCCGCCAGCCTCTCCCGGCCATAACCGATGCCAGAAGTCAGATAGGCCGTTCCCTTCATCAGATGCCAGTTATGCATGGCTACCCAAGCGCTTGATCAAAAAACGCAATTATTGACACAATCGGATGTATAATGTCAAAGAAATGACGCCACCGTATCGCCTATCACCTATCGATACCGATCAAGAGACTACTTATCGCGCCGAACTTCTTTACTCGATAAATGTCTTCCTGTTTAGCAAAAGAAGGATAGAGGAAACCGCGGCTCATGTCGCCAGAAAACGCATCAACATCCAAAGGGCTCTATGGCGCGGAAACGACAAAAGCCGCCGACTGCGTGAAGATGCTGATGCTTCGCCATGAACGGCAAGCCGAGGACTATACCCATGAACGCCGAAGCCAATCCTGCCGATAACCTGTTACCCCTGATCCTTTATTTCGGGTCGATTCTGGCGATTACCGCCGTCATGTTGGGCGGCGCCCATCTTTTAGGGCAAAGACACAGCGCGAAAGCCGCCGATGAACCTTTCGAATCCGGCATCGTCCCAACAGGCGATGTGCATATTCGTTTTTCGGTACACTTCTATCTGATGGCGATTTTTTTTGTGATCTTCGATATGGAGACCGTCTTTCTGTTCGCCTGGTCCGTGGCGGTGAAACAGGCAGGCTGGATGGGCTTTTTCGAAGCGTTGATTTTTATCGGCATCCTGATCGCGACACTGATTTACCTTGCCGCGATCGGCGCGCTCGATTGGCGAACCCACCGACAGCGCCGCGATGCTTCCGTCAACAGACCCTAGGGGATATGCATGCACTGGACTCTGACCCGCGCCGACGATGATCCCGCCCCGCAACCGGGGGCGCACGCCAATGAAGACGTCCTGCGCCAAAATTTCCTGCTCGCCAAACTCGAGGACATGGTCGCCTGGGGCCAGGCCCATTCGGTCTGGCCGTTTAATTTCGGGCTTTCCTGCTGTTATGTCGAAATGGCGACCGCCTTTACCAGCCGTCACGACATTGCCCGTTTCGGCTCCGAGGTGATCCGCGCTTCACCCCGCCAGGCCGATTTGATCGTGATCTCGGGCACCGTGTTCCGCAAAATGGCGCCGGTCGTCAAACGCCTGTATGAGCAGATGCTGGAGCCGCGCTGGGTGATTTCGATGGGCTCCTGCGCGAACTCCGGCGGCATGTACGATATCTACAGCGTCGTGCAGGGCGTGGACAAATTTCTGCCGGTCGATGTGTATGTGCCGGGCTGCCCTCCCCGGCCTGAAGCGCTGCTGCAGGGGTTGATGCTGCTGCAACATGCGATAGGTCAGGAAAGGCGCCCTCTGAGCTGGACCGTCGGCGACCAAGCCATCGTCAAACCGGCCGTAAAACCGAGCTATCGCGATCTTCTGACCGATGAAAGGATGCGCACTCGGCAATTAAGAAGTCCCGACGAACTCTAGCCCGACCGGATTCAAGGGGATAAACAGTGAACGCGACCGCCGACAAAACTGCTTACCCTTCAAGCAATCATGAAATCGCTCAGGAGCTCGCCCAGCATCTCGGCATCTCCGGGCTTATCGTTCAACCCACCGCCGACGGCATCGCGACTTTGTGGATTCCCCGGCAGCAGCTGCGCGCCGTTCTCGACTATTTAAAGCGCAAACTCCCCTCCCCTTATCAGATGCTGTTCGATCTGACCGCCGTCGACGAGCGCCAGCGTGTCCACCGCCGCGGACTGCCGGCGAGCGGCTTCACGGTCATCTACCATCTGCTTTCGTTTGCCCGCAACGAGGACATCCGCCTGAAGGTCGCCCTCGGCGAGGATGACCTGGTCCTGCCGACGATCTGCGACATCTGGCCTTCGGCGAACTGGTACGAACGCGAGGTCTGGGACTTGTTCGGCATCGTCTTCGAAGGCCATCCGCATCTTCGCCGCATCATCATGCCGCCAACCTGGCAGGGCCATCCGTTGCGCAAGGATCATTACGCCCGCGCGACCGAAATGGAGCCTTTTTCTCTTCCCGATGAACGCCAGGAAATCGAGCAGGACGCCTTGCGCTTCGTTCCCGAGGACTGGGGCATGAGCCGGCGCAGCGAAGACACCGATTTCATGTTTCTGAACATGGGGCCGAATCATCCGAGCGTTCACGGCGCTTTTCGCATCGCCTTGCAACTGGATGGCGAAGAAATCGTCAACGCGTTGCCGGACATCGGCTATCACCACCGCGGCGCCGAAAAAATGGGCGAACGCCAGTCCTGGCATACCTATATCCCATACACGGACCGGATCGATTATCTGGGCGGCTCGATGAACAACCTGCCCTACGTGCTGGCCGTCGAGAAGCTGGCCGGCATCAAGGTCCCGGAGCGTGCCGAGGTGATTCGGGTGATGATCGCCGAACTGTACCGGCTGGCCAGCCATCTTTTGTTCTACGGCACCTTCGCGCAGGACATCGGCCAGATGTCGCCCATTTTTTACATGTTCATCGACCGCGAGAAGGTCTTCGATATTGTCGAATCGATCAGCGGCGCCCGAATGCATTCGAGCTATTTCCGGATCGGCGGCGTCGCGATGGATCTGCCGAAGGGATGGGATAAACGGATTCGTGAGTTTGTCGATTATCTTCCTGCCCGGCTGGACGATTACGACAAACTGGTCATGCGGAACAGCACGATCAAGCGCCGGACGCAGGGCGTCGGCGCTTATACGACCGAGGAAGCGATAGCCTGGAGCGCGACCGGCGCGGGGCTGCGCGCAACCGGCCTGGCCTGGGATTACCGGAAGGCGCGGCCATACTCGGGCTACCAACACTACGACTTCGAAATACCGACCGCGGCGCATGGCGACTGCTACGACCGCTGCGCGGTGCGGGTCGAGGAAATGCGCCAGAGCGTCAGGATTATTACGCAATGCCTGGACAACATGCCCGCAGGCCCCTATAAGGCCGAGCACCCGCTGACCACGCCACCGCCGAAGACACGCACCTTGCACGACATCGAAACGTTGATTCAGCATTTTCTGAACGTCAGCTGGGGGCCGGTGATTCCGGCCGGCGAAGCCTGCGTGACCGTGGAGGCGACCAAGGGCTTGAACGCCTATTATCTGACCAGCGACGGCGGCGGCATGGCCTACCGCACCCGCATCCGAACCCCTTCTTTCGCCCATTTGCAAATGATACCGATGCTGTGCCGGGGCATGATGATACCCGACCTGATCGCGATACTGGCCAGCATCGATTTTGTGATGGCCGACGTGGACCGCTGACATGCTGGAACGCATCAACAAGCCGTTTGCCGGTTTAAGCCCCGCCGAAATCGACGAGATTCACGCCGAAATGAGCCACTATGAAAACAAGTCGGCCGTTGCGATCGAGGCGCTGAAGATCGTGCAAAAACACCGCGGCTGGGTTTCCGACGCGTGCCTGGTGGCCGTCGCCGAATTGCTCGATACTTCGCCGGCGCAACTGGAAGGCGTCGCGACCTTTTACAATCTGATCTACCGCCAGCCCGTCGGCAGGACCGTGATCCATGTTTGCAACAGCGTGACCTGCTGGATGCTGGGCGCCGATCAGGTGCGCGAAAGCCTGTGCCGACATTTGAACGTCGACCTCGGCGAAATGTCAGAAGATGGCGAATACACGATCTTACCGATCGTCTGCCTCGGCGCCTGCGATCATGCACCGGTGGCGATGGTCGGCGATCAACTGATAATGGATCTCGCCGAACATGCGGTGCAGCAGATTTTCGGGGAATAAAGCGCGATGGATAGAATGGACAGACCATTAACTCAAAACATCCAAGCGGATCGCCCTTTCGCCACGCTCTCGGATTATCTGAAAACTGGCGGCTACCAGGGACTCGCCCATGCGATCAATAATCTACAGCCGAAAGAAGTGCAGCAATGGGTCAGGGACGCGGGACTCAGAGGCCGGGGCGGCGCAGGCTTCAACACCGGACTCAAATGGAGCCTCGTTCCGATGCCGGAGCCGAACGACACCGGCAGAAACCCGGCCCATTATCTGGTCGTCAACGGCGATGAAATGGAACCCGGGACATTCAAGGACAGGCTGCTGCTCGAAAAAGACCCGCATCAACTGATCGAAGGCATCGTGATCGCCGCCTACGCGATTCAGGCGCGAACCGCCTATATCTTTTTGCGCGGTGAATACCACCTGGCGGCCGAAAGATTGATCCACGCCCTAGAGGAAGCCCGCGCCCAGGGCTATGTCGGCGAGCATATACTCGATTCCGATTTCAGCCTGCAAATTCATCTGCATACCAGCGCCGGCCGCTACATCTGCGGCGAGGAGTCGGCGCTCTTGAATGCCTTGGAAGGCAAACGTGCCACCCCGCGCCCCAAACCGCCCTTCGCGGTCGTCAGCGGCCTGTGGGGCAAGCCGACGGTGGTCAACAATGTCGAAACCCTGTGCAACGTGCCGCATATCCTGCATTACGGCGTCGACTGGTATCGCAGCCTGGGACGCGGCGCGGACAAGGGCACCAAGCTGTTCGGCGCGAGCGGCCGGGTCAGGCGTCCGGGCCTCTGGGAACTGCCGATGGGCACGCCGATCCGCGAAATCATCGAAGACCATGCCGGCGGCATGCGGGACGGCTATCAGCTGCGCGGCTTTCTGCCCGGCGGCGCCTCGACCGATTTCCTGCTGCCCGAACATCTCGACGTGCCGATGGAGTACGATGCGGTCGCGAAGGCCGGCAGCCGGATGGGGACCGGCACCCTCATCGTGCTCGACGACCAGACCTGCCCGGTGCAAATGGTGCTGAATCTTGAACAATTCTTTGCGCAGGAATCGTGCGGCTGGTGCACGCCGTGCCGGGACGGCTTGCCCTGGACGGTCACCTTGTTGAAAGACATCATAGAGGGACGCGGCCGGCTCGAAGATCTCGATACCTTGTCACGTTTGACTCGAATGTTGGGGCCCGGCAATACCTTTTGCGCCCTGGCTCCCGGCGCGATGGAGCCGCTGCAGAGCGCGCTAAAATATTTCCGCGCGGATTTTGAACGCTACATTATTCGCGACAAGACGATCCTGGAGACCGGCTGATGGCCCGCATCGACATCGACGGCAGCACTTACGACGTACAGGACGGCGACAATCTGCTCACCGCCTGCCTGTCGTTGGGCCTCGATCTGCCTTATTTTTGCTGGCATCCGGCGCTGGGATCTGCCGGCGCCTGTCGGCAGTGCGCGGTGATTCAGTATAAGGATGCGGAGGATCAGTGCGGACGCCTGGTGATGGCGTGCATGACGCCGGTCGCCGATAACCTGCGAATTTCCGTCGCCGCCGACCAGGCTCGGCAATTCCGCAGCGACAACATCGAACTTCTGATGACCCATCACCCGCACGACTGTCCGGTATGCGAGGAAGGCGGCGAATGCCATCTGCAGGACATGACCGTGATGGCAGGCCATACCGCGCGCCGCTACCGGGGCCGAAAGCGCACCCATAAGAACCAGAATCTTGGCCCCTTCATCAATCACGAAATGAACCGCTGCATCGCCTGCTACCGCTGCGTTCGTTTCTATGACGACTATGCCGGCGGCGATGACCTCCAGGTCTTGGGCATCCATAACAACGTGTATTTCGGCCGCTTCGAGGACGGCGCGCTGGACAGCGAATTCAGCGGCAATCTGGTCGAAGTCTGTCCGACCGGCGTCTTTACCGATAAAACCTTCAGCGCGCATTACACGCGCAAATGGGATTTACAGACTGCGCCCTCGGTCTGCGTTCACTGCGGTCTGGGTTGCAACACCGCGCCGGGGGAGCGCTACGGCGAACTGCGGCGGATCGTCAACCGCTATCATGGCGAGGTAAACGGTTATTTTCTCTGCGACCGCGGCCGCTTCGGCTACGGCTTCGTGAACAGTGCCCTCCGCACCCGTGCGCCACGGATTGCGGGTCAAACCGCCGCCACTTCCGAAACCGCGACAACGCATTTTCGAACGTTGTTGAAATCACCCAAGGGCGCCATTGGCATCGGCTCGCCGCGCGCGCCCCTGGAAGCGAATTTCGCGCTGCGCTCTCTGGTCGGCGAGGCCAATTTCTATCTGGGGTTTGACGACACCGAGCACACGCTGCTCGACGCTATTCTGAATATCATGACTAAAGGCGGCATTCATACGCCTTCCCTGCGCGAAACCGAACAGGCCGATGCGGTATTGATTTTGGGAGAAGACGTCACGCACAGCGCCCCGCGTCTGGCGCTATCGCTGCGGCAGGCGGTACGCAACGCAACGTTCGAACGAGCCCACCAATTGAAAGTTCCGCACTGGCTGGATGCCGCCGTCCGGCAGCTGCAGAATCAGGCGCGAAGCCCGCTGTTCATCGCCGGTATCTGCGCCACGCGGCTCGATGATGTCGCCACCTCTACCTTTCACGGCAGCCCGGATGCGATCGCCCGTTTGGGCTTCGCGATCGCTCACTCCCTGAACCCGCAATCTCCACTGCCCCAGGGCCTCGGCGATGCCGAGCTGTCTCGGGCCAAAGCGGTCGCCGCTCAATTGCAAGCGTCAAAACGGCCGTTGATTGTCTCGGGAACCAGTTGTGCTAGCCTGGCGGTCATTCAAGCGGCGTACAATGTCGCGAAGGCGCTGCCGGCTCAGGACAAAGGCTTGATCTTTACGCTGCCCGAAGCGAACAGCTTAGGCTTGGCGATGATCGGCGGCAAACGACTGCACGAGGCCTTCGCGCGTGTGCACGAGGGTTCGGCCGACACGGTGGTGATACTTGAGAACGACCTGTACCGGCGCGCGCCTCAGGAGCCAGTGGATTCGTTCTTGAGTGCAGCCAGTCATGTCGTCGCGCTCGACAGTTTGGATAATGACACGACCGCAAAAGCCGGTTTGCTGCTGCCCGCCGCGACATTCGCCGAATCCGCAGGCACTTTGGTCAACAATGAAGGACGAGCTCAGCGTTATTTTCCGGTTTACCCGGTGGCAGAACGGGTACGGGCCAGTTGGCAATGGCTTATCCAGGCGATCGAGAATCCTCAATGGCGCCATTTTCAGGATCTGGCTTCGGCCTGTGCGGCGTCTATTCCAAGCCTTGCCGGCCTGGAGCGCCTCGCGCCGCTTGGGAATGCCCAGGCCACCGGCGCTAAAATCCCACGGCAACCGCACCGCTATAGCGGGCGCACCGCGATGCATGCCGACATCAAGGTCAGCGAACTCGGCCAACCGCAGGACACGGAAACAGCGTTCGCTTTTTCGATGGAAGGTGACACGGTTCACGTAAAACCAGCAGAATTGCCGGTGATCTGGGCGCCGGGCTGGAATTCCAATCAGTCGGTCAATAAGTTCCAGGAGCAAATCGGCGGTCCTCTGCGCGGCGGCGATGCCGGCATCCGCTTGATTGAAGCCTCGGGAATGCTGCCCTGGTTCAAGGAAATCCCATCGCTCCCAAAACAGGAACCCGGGATTTGGCGGGTCGTCCTGCTGCCGAACATTTTCGGCAGCGAAGAACTCAGCCTGCATGCACAGCCGATCGTTGAACGGCTTCCCGCCTTTTGCGTTGTAGTCAGTCCAGGGGACGCCGAAACCTTGGGCGTCTGTGACGGCGAGCCTGTCGAAATTCTCGATCCAGAGGGATTTCTCTTAGTCAGAAGTCCTGTGCGGATCGAGCTTACATTGTCTCCCGGTTTTCTCGGCGTCACGGCCGGTCTGCCACCATTTCTCCCCTTAATAAACGGCGCCCGGGTCGTGCTGAGAAAAGCGGAGCCCGATCGATCGCCCGATACGGAGATTCGCCGATGAACGCTGAACTCGGTCAAGCAAGCGATATCGTCGGCATTCTGGTCTCGGTGATTTTTGTCGCGGCGATGCTGATCTGGGTGGAGCGGCGTCTTCTGGCGGTCTGGCAGGATAGGCTCGGGCCGAATCGGGTCGGACCTTTGGGTCTGATGCAGGTGGCCGCGGACATGATCAAGATGTTTTTCAAGGAGGATTGGATTCCGCCTTTTGCGGACAAAGGGGTGTTTGTGCTCGCGCCCACCATCGTGTTCATCACGATGCTGCTCGGATTCGCGGTGATCCCCTTCGCGCCCGGCATTGGCATCATCGACTTCAATTTTGGACTGCTTTATTTCCTAGCGCTGTCCTCGCTGTCGGTCTACAGCGTCGTGCTGGCCGGCTACGCGTCAAATAACAAATATTCGCTGCTCGGAGGCCTACGCACTGCGGCGCAGACGGTCAGCTACGAAGTCTTCATGGGCATTTCGATCATGGGAGTCGTGATGCTAGCCGGTACGTTCAATTTGCGCGAGATCGTCGAGGCCCAGCGCGGCGGCTGGTTTGTCGTGCCGCAATTTTTCGGCTTCCTCGTCTTCCTGATTGCGGTCATCGCCGAAAGCCGCCGCGCTCCTCTCGACCTGCCGGAAGCCGAACAGGAACTGGTGGCGGGCTTTCATACCGAATACTCCGGCATGAAATTCGGGATGTTTTTCGTCGGCGAGTATGTCGCGATCCTCTTGAGTTCGGCGATCATCGTCACGCTTTTTTTCGGCGGCTGGCTGGGGCCATGGCTGCCGCCTTTAGTCTGGTTTTGTCTGAAAACCGGCATCGGTGTGGTGTTTTTTATTCTGATTCGCGGCGCGCTGCCACGCCCGCGCTACGATCAGCTGATGGCCTTCGGCTGGAAAATCCTCCTGCCTTTAGGGCTCTTGAACCTGGTTGCGACCGGCGCGGTGGTGCTGGCGTCGCCGGGTTAACGTATAAACCAGGAAAAGACAATGTTGAGTCAATTGCGCTCATTGTGGGAAGTGTTAAAACATACCTTCGTCAAGGCGGATACGGTCGAATACCCGGAGCAAAAACCGGCGCTCTCCCCCCGCTATCGCGGCCGCATCGTGTTGACCCGCGACCCGGACGGCGAAGAGCGTTGCGTGGCCTGCAACCTTTGCGCGGTCGTCTGCCCGGTCGATTGTATCGCCTTGCAGAAAACCGAAGACGAAAATGGCCGCTGGTATCCCGAATTTTTCCGGATCAATTTTTCGCGCTGCATCATGTGTGGATTTTGCGAAGAAGCCTGCCCGACCTGCGCGATCCAACTAACCCCGGATTTCGAGATGTGCGAATATGACCGTCAGAACATGGTTTACGAGAAACAGCATCTGTTGATCGACGGCACCGGGAAATACCATGATTACAATTTTTACCGGGTCGCCGGCATGACGATCTTTGGCAAGGCCAAGGGCCAGGCCGAAAACGAAGCCCCGCCGGTCGATGTGAAAACCCTGCTGCCTTGAAGGAGAGCATGATGACGTTGATTCTGTTTTATGTCGCGTCCGCGGTCGCGGTTTTCGCGACGATCATGATGATTACGCGACTCAATGCGGTTCATGGGCTGTTGTACCTGATTCTGTCGCTGCTGGCCGTCGGCGTGATTTTCTTTTTGTTAGGCGCCTATTTTGCCGCCGTGCTGGAAGTGATCATTTACGCGGGCGCGATCATGGTGCTGTTCGTTTTCGTGATCATGATGCTGAACCAAGGGCACAAAACACTAGCCCAGGAGCGCGCCTGGCTTGCGCCCGGAACCTGGATGGGCCCATCGCTGTTGGCCCTGATCCTGTTCGCCGAAATGGTTGTGATCATCGCCAGGGGCGGCAGCGCCGAAACCGGTCATGTAGTCAGCGCCAATCAGGTCGGCATGGCGTTATACGGACCTTATTTGATCGCGGTAGAACTGGCCTCGATCCTGCTGCTGGCAGGCCTAGTCGGAGCTTATCATCTCGGCAAACCGATCCTGAAAATGGCCAGACCCGGGAGCGAGCCATGAGCGCGATTCCCGCCGAAATGGGGCTGCTGCTGTCCGGCCTGTTGTTTGTACTCGGCTTGATCGGCGTATTGGCGCGGCGCAATCTGATCATGATCCTGATGTCCCTCGAAGTGATGCTAAATGCGACCGGTCTCGCGTTTATCGTGTCGGGATCAAAATGGGGACAGGCGGACGGACAAATCCTATTTTTGCTGGTATTGACCTTGGCCGCGGCGGAAGTGGGTATCGGCCTCGGCCTGGCGCTGCAGATTTTCCACCGCTTCAAAACGCTGGACGCCGACTCGATCAATCAGATGCAAGGCTAGGAGACGACCGTGTTTGACTTGCTGGGCTGGGTACCGATCATGCCACTGCTGGGATTTCTGCTCCTGGTATTTTACGGTCGGCGCTTGTCTAATTTCCATGTCGCCTGGATCGGTATCGGCAGCGTGGGGATTTCGGCAGTGCTGGTGGCGCTGATCGGGTTCGAATTTCTGCAAGGCTCGATGGCTCCCTATCGTCTGGCATTGGGTTCGTGGATCGCGTCGGGCGATTTGTCGATTCCGTTCGGCTTTTACCTTGACGCATTGTCGCTGACGATACTGTTCGTCGTGACCGGCGTCGGCTTTCTGATTCATCTGTACGCGGCCGAATTCATGGAGGAGGATGCGGGGTTCGCGCGTTTTTTCGCCTACATGAATCTGTTCGTCGCGGCGATGCTGGTGCTGGTGCTCGCGGACAATCTGGTGCTGCTTTACCTCGGCTGGGAAGGCGTGGGCCTCGGCAGCTATCTGCTGATCGGCTTCTGGTATCAAAATCCGGCCAACGGCTATGCCGCGCGCAAGGCCTTCGTGATGACCCGCATCGGCGACACCGCGCTGGCTTTGGGTCTGTTCCTGCTGTTTACCGAATTGCATACCTTCGATATTCAGTCCTTAATGATTCAGGCTCAGAGCCAATGGACGACCGGTGCCGTGTTGCCGATCGTCGCGGCGGCGCTGATTTTGGGAGGCGCGGTCGGCAAATCCGCGCAGTTGCCCTTGCAGACCTGGCTGCCGGACGCGATGGCTGGCCCCACTCCAGTCAGCGCGCTGATCCATGCCGCCACGATGGTCACCGCCGGGGTCTATCTGATTGCCCGCACTCATGCCTTATTCGTGCTGGCGCCGCCGGTGCAGGGCGCTGTCGCCGGTATCGGCGTCATCACCCTGCTGATGGCGGGCTGTTCGGGTCTCGTGCAGACCGACATCAAACGCATTCTGGCCTATTCGACGATCAGCCAGATCGGTTACATGTTTCTTGCATTAGGCGTCGGGGCCTGGTCCGCGGCGATTTTTCACCTGCTGACGCACGCCTTCTTCAAGGCCTTGTTGTTCCTCGCCGCCGGCGCGGTGATCTTCAGTTTTCACCACGAACATGACATTTTTAAAATGGGGGGGCTGCGCAAAGCAATGCCACTCGCCTTCTGGAGTTTTATGATCGGCAGCGCCGCACTGACCGCACTGCCTTTTACCTCCGGATTTTACAGCAAGCACGAAATTTTACTGGCCGCCTACGAAACCTCCCCTCTCCTGTGGGGAGCGGGCTGCCTGGGCGCGCTGATCACCGGCATCTACAGCTTTCGTCTGGTGTTTGTGGTGTTTTTCGGCAAGCCAACGCGGGAGATCGAAAGGGAAATCGGCGGACGCATGAGCATTCCTCTCGTACTGCTGAGCATTCTGGCGCTGGGTGGCGGGCTGCTGCAAATTCCGCTGGATACGGTATTGCCGGCGTTACCTGAGCCGACTTCCAAGCACGCTGCTTCGCTCATTTCATTCATCACCCTGGCGGCGCCGATTCTCGGACTGGCGATCGCGGTATTGTTTTATCTGACCGGCACGTTTTCGGCCGCCCATTTTGTCGATTTACAGTGGACCAGGCGGATAAGCCGCTTGTTTTTGACCGGCTGGGGCCTCGACGAGATTTACGGCACCGTACTGATCCGGCCTTTTAAAACCCTCGCGAATCTGAATAAAAACGATGGGGTGGACCAATTCTATCTCGGCATTGCAGGGCTCATCTTGCAATGGCACCGACTGGCCTCCGCCACGCAAACCGGACGCATCCGCGGGTATGCCTCGATGATGGCATGGGGTGTGGTCGTCGTGATCGCGATAGGACTCTTGTCGTGATCTTGTCCGCCTTGATCGTGGTTCTTGTCGTAGGCGGGCTCGCCGCCTGGATTTCGGAGCGCTGGCATCCGAATGCGCCGCGCTGGACCGCAATCGCCGCGCTCGTCTTGGAAGCAGGGCTGGCCGCCTCTCAATTTACCGGCAAACACGCCACGGACATCCCGCTTCCCGGCCGGCCAGCGGCATGGCTGGCCGAAGTCGCCCTACCCTGGATTCCGCGCTTCGGCATCGGTTTCCATCTGGCCGCCGACGGCCTGAGCCTCCTTTTAATCGCGCTGACGGTCCTGCTCGGCTTCATGGCGGTCAGTTGTTCCTGGACCGAGATCGACAAGCGGACAGGATTTTTCTACTTCAATCTACTGGCCTGCCTGGCCGGCACCGTCGGTGTGTTTCTGGCGGTCGACCTCTTCCTGTTCTTTATGTTCTGGGAGATGATGATCATCCCGATGTATTTTCTGATCAGCATCTGGGGACATGAAAACCGGACTTACGCGGCGATCAAATTTGTGATTTTCACGCAAGTCAGCAGTCTTCTGATGCTGCTCGCGATCATCGTACTGGCGCAGGCCAATTATCATCATAGCGGCGCCTTTTCTTTCGATTATTTCGTCTTGCTGAATGTCCCGCTCGCCCCCGAGCTCGCCGATTGGCTGATGCTCGGCTTTCTGATTGCCTTTACGGTCAAACTGCCCGCCGTGCCTTTCCATACCTGGCTGCCGGACGCGCATACGCAGGCGCCCACCGGCGGCAGCGTGATCCTGGCGGGGGTGCTGCTGAAGACCGGCGCCTACGGCCTGTTGCGGTTCGTGATCCCGCTGTTTCCGGATGCCGCGCACCGGTTTGCCCCGATCGCGATGACGCTCGGCGCGGTCAGTGTGCTTTATGCCGCGGCGATCGCTTTCGCTCAGTCCGATATTAAACGCCTGGTCGCCTACACCAGCATCAGTCACATGGGATTCATCCTGCTGGGCGTTTTTTCCTGGGATCTCCTTGCACTGCAGGGTGCGGTCATCACGATGCTCGCGCACGGCCTGAGCGCCGGCGCCTTGTTCATGGTCGCGGGTTTGCTGCAGCAACGTCTGCATAGTCGTGAATTTGGGGATATGGGCGGTTTGTGGCAGGTAGTACCCAAGCTGTCGGCGTTCATGCTGTTCTTTGTGATGGCGACGCTGGGACTGCCGGGACTCGGCAATTTCGTCGGCGAATTTCTGGTGCTGTTGGGAGCCTTTAAAGTGAATGTGATAGTCACCTCCATAACTGCCCTCGCGCTGATCCTAGCCCCGGTCTATGCGCTGGTCATCATCCAGCAAGCGTGCCACGGCCCCTGGCAAAACCGGCAGTCATTGACCGATTGCACCCTTCGCGAGCTGGCGTCACTGGGTGTGCTGGTATTGGCCTCGGTCTGGCTTGGCCTGCATCCCCAGATCGTATTGGACATTTCCGCGCCGGCGCTGCGGCAAACGGCTGTAAACCTTAATGCAAGGGAACCCTGATGGACCTTGATTCGCTGATCGTTCTTGGGCCTTTCATCGCGATGACCGTCACGGCCGTCACCCTCATGCTCGCGATCGCGATCCGGCGGAATTTCGCCCTGGTCAACGGGATCGCCGGCTTTGGCATCGTGTTGTCCCTGCTGTTGGTTGGCCCTGCCTGGCATAAATCTTCCCTCCAGGCGATTCCGCTGTTGAACATAGACCATTACGCTTTGTTTTTTGTCGCCTTGTTGCTGCTGGCAGGTCTGGCGGTGCTGGGCCTGTGCCATGACTATTTCAAGGAACGCGAAGGAGAAAACGAAGAACTGCCGCTGCTATTGATAACCGCGCTTCTCGGCGGCTCGGTGCTGGCCGCCAGCAGTCATTTTGCGACCATGTTCCTGGGACTTGAAATACTCAGCATTTCGCTGTTCACGCTGATCGGCTATCCGGTTGATCGTCTTCGTTCTCTAGAGGCCGCCATCAAATACCTAGTCTTGTCCGGCGTGTCTTCGGCCTTCCTGCTGATGGGCATTGCCTTGCTGTACGTCGAAAGCGGCGAGCTCGATTTCATCGGCATCGAAGCTTTCATCGACTCCCAACCCTCCCTGAACGCCATGATGCTGAGCGGCGTCATCCTGATCGCGGCAGGGCTCGGTTTCAAGCTTTCGCTGGCACCGTTTCATTTGTGGACACCGGATGTCTACGAAGGCGCTCCGGCGCCGGTGACCGCGTTCATCGCGACCGTCTCGAAAGGCGCTGTCTTCGTATTGCTCCTGCGTTTATGGGTGACCACCGGCAGTTACAATTACGCGCCTTTGCAGACCGTGTTCAGTTTACTCGCGGTGCTGTCCATTTTGGCGGGCAATGTGCTGGCGTTGCTGCAAACGAATATCAAACGCTTGTTGGCCTATTCGTCGATCGCGCACATGGGCTATCTCTTGGTCGCCTTGATTACCGGCGCCAGCATTGCAAGGCCCCTGATTGTCGAATCGGCCGCTTTTTATCTGGTCGCCTATTTCATTACCACGATCGGCGCCCTCGGGGTCGTTTCGGTGTTGTCCACCCCTCAGCAAGAGGCGGTCGATGTTGCGATCTTGCACGGTCTGTTCTGGCAGCGCCCGTGGCTGGCCGCAACGTTGACCTTGATGTTATTGTCGTTGGCGGGCATTCCGCTCACCGCCGGATTCATCGGAAAATTCTACATTTTCACCCGCGGGGCCGATGGCCACTTGTGGGGGTTGCTCGCGGTTGTGATTGCCGGCAGCGGTCTTGGGCTTTTCTACTATCTCAGAATCATCGTCGTAATGTCGGGCACGCGTGAGCAGACTGCGCCCATGCTCCCCACAATGTCCCGCACAGGGTTGTCTGCCATCACGCTCGCCGCCTTAAGCACACTGTTGATCGGGCTCGGAGTTTTTCCAGACCCTCTCATCAATTGGATTCAGTCCATAGCCAATACGGTAAGATAAGTTCATTTTCTCTGCGGATTCGGTAACAGGCAGGGAACGGTAATTTACAGAAAACAACATGACAAAATCAACCAAGCCATCCCGATCGGAGACTGAAAAGGGCAAACCCGTCAGCGCTGAAAAACTGCGCATGCGTGCACAAAACAGCGGAGCGGCGGCATGGCAATCATGGGGGCCGTATTTGAGTGAACGGCAATGGGGCACGGTGCGCGAAGACTACAGTGAAGCGGGAGATGCCTGGGATTATTTTAGCCACGACCAGGCCCGCAGCCGAGCCTACCGCTGGGGTGAGGACGGCATCGCGGGATTCTGTGATGATAAACAGCGGCTGTGTCTGGGATTGGGTTTATGGAATGAGCAGGACCCGATCCTCAAGGAGCGTTTGTTCGGTTTGACCAACGGCGAAGGCAATCATGGCGAAGACGTCAAGGAGCTTTATTACTATCTCGACGCAACGCCCAGTCATTCCTACCTGAAGATGTTGTATAAGTATCCGCAGCAGGCATTCCCCTATGCCGCGCTGATTGAAGAGAATCGCAGGCGCGGCAGGGACAGCCCCGAATTTGAATTGCTGGATACCGGCCTGTTCGATGACAACCGTTATTTTGACGTGTTTGTGGAATACGCGCGGGCTGACATCGATGATATTTTGATGTTAATCACCGCGCATAACCGTGGCGCGAACACCGCCCCGCTGCATGTACTGCCGCAGGTCTGGTTTCGCAATACCTGGAGTTGGGGCTACGATGCCGCTCGCCCGACCCTTGCCGCCACCGAAACCGGCGGCATCGTGATCCAACACGCAGACCTCGGCAGCTACCATTGCTATTTCGACGGTGATCCCGACCTCTGGTTCTGTGACAACGAAACCAATCTCCAGCGCTTATATCGCCAACCAGCCGCCGGTTACTTCAAGGATGGCTTTGATCAATACCTCATCCATGGCGATCATCACGCGGTCAATCCACAAGGAAACGGCACCAAAGCGGCGGGACATTTCAGCTTTTCTGTACCGGCTTACAGCAAGGCGGAAGTGCGCCTGCGCCTGAGTAAAAACCAGAATCGACAGCCATTTGATGACTTCGATGCCCTGCTCAACGCGCGTCGCGGCGAGGCGGATGACTTTTATGACGAACTGCAAACAGATATGGCGGATGCCGATGCCAAACTGATCCAACGTCAGGCCCTCGCCGGCATGATCTGGAGCAAACAGTTCTATTACTATGATATTCCCCAATGGCTGCAAGGCGACCCGGCTACCCTCCCGCCACCGCCGCAGCGCCGCCACGGGCGCAACAGCGGCTGGCAGCACCTGAATAATGCCGACATCATTTCCATGCCCGACACCTGGGAATATCCATGGTATGCCGCATGGGATCTGGCGTTTCATTGTGTGACCCTGGCAATGATCGACCCCGCCTTTGCCAAAAACCAGCTGCTGCTGATGACACGGGAATGGTACATGCATCCTAACGGCCAGATGCCCGCTTATGAATGGCAGTTGAGTGACGTGAACCCGCCCGTTCACGCCTGGGCCGCGTGGGAGATTTACAAATCCGAATGCCACGGCAATGGCGGCGTGGGCGACCTCGACTTCCTGGAGCGGGTCCTGCATAAATTGATCATCAATTTTACCTGGTGGGTCAACCGCAAGGACGCCGACGACAACAACGTCTTCCAGGGCGGCTTTCTCGGTCTCGATAATATCGGCGTGTTCGATCGCAGTGCCTCCCTGCCGGCCGGCGGCCACATCGACCAGGCCGACGGCACCAGCTGGATGGCGATGTATTGTCTGAACCTGATGCGCATGGCGCTGGAACTGGCGTTACATGATCGCGTTTATGAAGATATCGCGACCAAATTTTTCGAACATTTCCTCTATATTGCCAAGGCGATGGGTAACATCGGCGATCAGCATATCGGACTTTGGGACGAGGAAGACGCGTTTTTCTATGACGTACTGCGTTCTCCCGACGGCAAAATGATTCCGCTCAAGATTCGTTCGATGATTGGACTGATCCCTTTTTATGCGGTAGAGATTATCGAACCCGAATTACTGGATAAGTTGCCGGATTTCAAACGCCGTCTGCAATGGTTCCTGGATTACCGTCCCGATCTGGCCGCGTTAGTCGCCGATTGGAACGTGCCGGGGCGCGGCGATCGCCGCTTGCTATCCCTGCTTCGCGGTCACCGGATGAAAAAGCTGTTGCAACGGATGTTGGACGAAACCGAGTTTCTCTCCGCCTACGGCGTGCGCTCGTTATCGCGCGCGCATCGCGAGCAACCGTATGTCGTTGGCTGTGTCGGCACGCCAATGAGCGTGACCTACCAGCCAGCTGAGGCCGAATCCAGCATGTTTGGCGGGAACTCGAACTGGCGAGGTCCTGTCTGGTTCCCTGTCAATTATCTATTGATCACCTCGCTCAGGCGTTTTGCCAGCTTCTACGGCGAGGACTTTAAAATAGAGTGCCCGACCGGTTCAAATCACTTGCTATCGATCAATCAAGTCGCCGATGAGTTGTCTCAGCGACTGATCCGGATTTTCCGCAAAGATCGAAATGGACGTAGGCCCTTATATGGCCACGATGAAAAACTGCAAAACGATCCGCACTTTAATAATTATCTGCTATTCCACGAATATTTCCACGGTGATGATGGCAATGGCTTAGGTGCGTCACACCAGACCGGCTGGACCGGTTTGGTGGCCAAACTGCTGCAACCTAATTATTCTTCCGAGCCACCCATAGACAACCCGGCGCTGCTGTAAGCCCAAGATCGAATGGAATCAATCCTTCTCATCAGGATCAAAAAAGGGTTTGCTTATCCCATCCTGTAAGGAGCCTGCCAATGAAAGTCATTACCGTTCAAGACATGCAACAGTTGATCGCAGCGATCGGTATCGAAGTCTTCTTTGACCGCCTGATCGACACGCTCGAACGCGACTTTAGCCGCTGGCATGACTTTCGCTTATCGCCCCGTCACGCCACGCATTATGCTCGGGGCGTGATCGAACTGATGCCCTGCGCGGATGATCGCTTCTATGCGTTCAAATATGTGAATGGTCATCCCGGCAACACCGCAAGCGGCAAACTCAGTGTCGTCGCGATGGGCCAACTCAGCGATGCACAGACCGGCTATCCGCTGCTGCTGGCCGAAATGACGCTGCTGACCGCACTCAGAACCGCCGCGACCAGTGCCCTGGCGGCAAAGTACATGGCCCGGCCCGATGCCGAAACGCTCGCGATCATCGGCACCGGCGCGCAGGCGGAATTTCAGGTTCTGGCGTTCAAACGCCTGTTCCCGCTCAAGGACGTCAGGTACTATGACAAAGACCCGGCGGCGATGGCCAAATTCGCGCGCAATCTGAAGGCCCGCGATTTTGCGCTGAGCCCTTGCGGCACGGCTCGGGAGGCGGTCAGACAAGCCGCTATCGTGATTACCGCGACCGCCGCCTACGGCCGGCAACGCTTATTCGAGTTGCGGGACATCGCGCCCGGAACCCATATCAACGCGATCGGCTGCGATTGCCCCGGCAAAAACGAACTCCCGCCAGAACTGCTCGAAGCCGCGAAGATCGTCGTCGAATACCTGCCGCAATCGCTCGTCGAGGGCGAGGTGCAGCAATGCGGCGCCGACCGCGTCCACGCCGAGTTGTGGGAACTCACGACCGGCCGCAAACCGGGGCGGGAGAATCGCGACGAGATCACCCTTTTCGATTCGGTCGGCTTTGCGCTGGAGGACTACTCGGCATTATGCCTGCTTCATCAACTGGCTTTGGAGTATGCATTGGGTCAGGAACTTGAATGGTTGCCGGAGCCTGCCGATCCGAAGGACTTGTTCGGACTGTTAGCCTGAAATGGTGCATTGCGTGGCTATCGCCTTTGCTGGATGGGCGCAACACAATGGAAGTGCCTTCTGACTTACTTCTGATGAAAAAAATTAAGTCGATCCACTCGACTCCAAACGGATCGACTCCCACCGGCCAAAACTGGGAGGCCCATTTTTTTCAACGACTCAATATCTGCCTCTCTACCAAGTTCTAAACTCCCCGGTATCCAGATGGACAAAATTATCCCGAGGATAATAACCCACGCCGCCTTGCGCCAAAGTCAGCGCCGCGTTTCTAATCGTTTTGGAGGATACGCCTTCAAGCCTGATGTCAATTGCTCGGCCTTGCATGTGAAAACTATGATCCGCCACCCCATGGCTATGTCTGCGTAACTGGGCGTTGGTAAGCGGAGAACGATAACCGGAGATGATATGAAAAGGTTTATTCACGCCCAGGGTTTGCTTCAGAACAAACAACTGATCCAATAATGCGGTATCAATGGGGTGAATATCATCGGTACGGAAGTCGCGGAGCAGATAATTGATTTCGTG
>Ga0207968_100019_pt1 | contig 69835 bp, 61 predicted proteins | sample LakWasMet21_HOW5_2_FD_183867 | JGI IMG/M metagenome (GOLD analysis project Ga0207968, IMG submission 183867) | Freshwater sediment methanotrophic microbial communities from Lake Washington under simulated oxygen tension - Sediment Metagenome... | ecosystem: Environmental > Aquatic > Freshwater >...
TTGTGCATCGATTGCAAAACCCTGGATGAAATCCGCGAAAAACAAATGGGCTGATCTTTCGCCGCGCCGTGGCGGGGGCTAAGCCTTATGTCGGCCGGTTTGCACCGTCGCCGACCGGTCCCTTGCACCTCGGTTCTCTCTACACGGCGCTCGCGAGCTTCCTCGATGCGCGCGCCCGGCGCGGCCGTTGGCTGCTGCGCATCGACGACATCGACACGCCGCGCAATGTGCCGGGCGCCGTCGGCAGCATATTAGAGACGTTGGCAGCTTACGGCCTGCATTGGGACGGCGCGGTTTATTACGAAAGCCAGCACTTGGCCGACTATGAACAGGCGCTGGCCCGGTTGCAGCGGGAAGACCAACTCTATCCCTGTATTTGCAGCCGCAAGATGCTGGCCGAACTGCCCGGCAAGCACGGCATCTATCCGGGGCTGTGCCGAAACCGGACTGCGATTCCATCCGGCCAGCCCTTTGCCTTGCGCGCCAGAAGCGACGGCCGCGACATCGTCTTCGAAGACCGGCTGCAAGGCCTCATTCGCCAGAACCTCGCGGCCGAACACGGCGATTTCATCCTGAAGCGCAAGGAAGGCATCGTTTCCTACCAACTCGCCTGCGTGATCGACGATCATCTGCAAGGCATCACGCATGTCGTTAGAGGATTCGATCTCGTCGACTCGACCCCGAAGCAGATTTTTCTGCAGCAACTGCTCGGCCTGCCGACGCCTTCCTACCTGCATGTGCCGATCATCATCGACAGCCACGGCTATAAGCTCAGCAAGCAGACGCTGGCCGAGGCGGTGACCTTGCGGAATGCGCCTGCGGTGATGTTCAAACTGCTGGAATTATTGCGGCAAAAGCCGCCGGTTGAGCTGAAGCAGGCATCCTGTCCGGACCTGCTGGACTGGGGCGTGCGGAACTGGGATCCCGCATCGTTAATTAAAACTCATGCGATTCAGCCAGAGATAAATTGAAAAAAGTTGAATTGGAAAGGGTGATGCTCGGTTGGCTCTCCGTTAAGCATCTCAATGATATACTTTTTCTGGAGTGAGGTGTGGTGAGGAACGAACTGTATCGCATCGTTCGCGATTGATGCGGTTCCTATCGTCACCTACGGCCCTGCGGCCAAACGTCTGCTCCCGACTCGCTTTAAATCTCGTCCTTCTCTACCCAGGTTTTGACGATCGGGGGCTGGTAATTTGCAAAGCGGTCCAGCAACTTCTCGGGATCGCTTTCCACAATCAGTATTGCGCGGTGAGAGGGGTGGACAAATTGTTCCGTTACCGCGTGATCCAGAAATTCGATCAACGGATCGTAATAGCCTTCCACATTGAGCAAGCCGCAAGGCTTGTCGTGAAAGCCAAGCTGGGCCCAGGTCCAAATCTCGAACAGTTCCTCCAGTGTGCCGAGGCCGCCCGGAAGCGCGATGAAGCCGTCGGACAGTTCCGCCATCCGCATCTTGCGTTCGTGCATTGATTGCGTGACATAGAGTTCGCTCAGCCGATAATGCGCGACTTCTTTGCGCATCAAGGCTTCGGGAATTACGCCGACCGCCTTGCCGCCTAGCTGTAGCACATGATCCGCTACCGCGCCCATGATGCCGATGCTGGCGCCGCCGTAAACGAGGCCGATGTTGCGGCTTACCAGGGCTTCGGCGAGGGCGCGGGCGACGTCCGCATAAGCTTTTAGCCGTCCGGGGCTGGAGCCGCAATAGACGCAGATATTTTTGAGTGGTTTCATGAATTCCTGGTGCCGGACGGGATACACCTTGCGTCCGTCATGATTGGGGTCTGGATGATAGTTTGCATATGCGGGAGTTGTCAAAACTTTGGGTCGGGGCTGCAAAGCCGATTTGCTCGGCTGGCGGTGTCGATTAGGTGTTGACGGGGTGTCTGAATATCAACAGTCGATGGGGCGATAATCGGGCTAAAGCAGCCTTGCCAATTGGCGGTCATGCGTGCGGCTCAATGCGATCAACGCCAGCGCCGCGCCGGTCAGGGCAAAGGCCATGTCCGATTGCGTGTCCCAGGAATAGCCTTGGGTGCCGAGAAAGGCTTCGGCGCCGTCTTCGCTGAATAAGGCCGTCCACCATTCGATCATTTCGTAAACGGCGCTGAGTGCCAGGCAGAAACAGAGGATCATGAAATTCAGCCAGTTACGGCTGCGGAAAACCGCATTTCTGATCAGGATTTCCCGGCTGACGATCGCCGGATCGAAGCCCTGCATGAAATGGCCGAGTTTGTCGTAATTGTTGCGTTCGAGGTCAAAAACATTCTTAATCGTATCGAACAGCGGGACTTCAGCGTAGGTGTAATGACCGCCGATGAACAGAATGATGCTGTGCGCGAGGATCAGCCAATAGGCCAGCGGCGTCAAGCGAAAGCGATTTCGGGTCGCGATGACCGCGATCATGCCGATCACGGCGGGTAGGGTTTCCATTATCCAGGTCGGATAGTCTTTCGGGTGAATGCCCGACCAGATGAAAGCCGCCAAGAACAGCGAGAGTCCGGTTTTATACATGGCTTATTAACAGCGTGAGTCCGTTGAGTGCTGTTATTATCGCAAAGCGGCGGTATTTTTTCATGCCTCGAACATTTTCGATGCGCGTTCAATAGGACCCAGCCTTTGATCAGGTGGGAAATAATGACCCGATTTGTGACTTGCAGCGCCAATTTGGTGCGCCGAAGTAAGTTGGCTGACGGCTTAAATTGCGTTAACCGGGGGTTTTAGCCCATTCGCATCAGGACAGAAAGAGGTAGATGGCGCGCCGTGCTCTTTTGATCGCTTCGTCGTCGTCTTCGGCGGTCACGTTGATGATCGACCGCAATTGAGTGCCCAAAAACACGCGCAAATGATAGCCGTAATTATCACAGATCAACTCCGCGTCATTCCATTTTTCAACGATTCGTATCATAAAGTCTCCTTATCCAATGGGTGTAAACTTTTTCTGTAAAAAGTTTTGATAAAGCCCAGCAAAAAACGGGCCATACTCAGTTTTCGTTTGGTCGTTGCGACGAATAGCGCAAATTTATAAGACAAACAATGCTTATGACCATGATGATAAGGATTTTTCTCCCAGTCACAGGTCTATTATTTTCCATGCAAGATGAATCCGCGATGAACGCCCGCAGGAATAGCGAGCAGACGGTTGTCGGGGAGGGTGGTGCTCGTTAACGATTTGGGTCAGTTGATTAAGATAGCAGATTTTTGGGAAAAGTGTATGCGTTTTTCAACTGAGCCGAAAAATTAGACAGGCGTTGCGGGGGGGGGTAGTGATTTTCGTTAGGCAAAAAAAAGCCCGTCATGTGACGGGCTTTTTGTCGAGCCGAATGAAGCGGATCAGTTTTTGGCTTTATCGACGATTTTGTTCGCCTTGATCCACGGCATCATCGCGCGCAGTTTTTCGCCGACGACTTCGATCGGATGTTCCGCGTTCAGACGGCGGCGAGCGGTCATTTCCGGATAGTTGGTCGCGCCTTCCATGATGAAGCGTTTCGCGTATTCGCCGTTACGGATGTTGTTCAGCGCTTCTTTCATCGCGCGGCGGCTTTCGTCGTTGATTACGCGCGGGCCGGTCACGTATTCGCCGTATTCGGCGTTGTTCGAGATCGAATAGTTCATGTTCGCGATGCCGCCTTCGTACATCAGGTCGACGATCAGTTTCAGCTCGTGCAAGCATTCGAAATAGGCCATTTCCGGCGCGTAACCGGCTTCGACCAGAGTTTCGAAACCGGCTTTGACCAGTTCGACCGCGCCGCCGCAGAGTACCGCCTGTTCGCCGAACAAATCGGTTTCGGCTTCGTCGCGGAAGGTGGTTTCGATGATGCCGGAACGGCCGCCGCCGATCGCCGATGCGTAGGACAGGCACAGGGCCTTTGCGTTGCCGGAAGCGTCTTGCTGCACCGCGATCAGGTCGGGCACGCCGCCGCCGCGGACGAATTCGGAGCGGACCGTGTGGCCGGGCGCCTTCGGTGCGATCATTACCACGTCGAGGTCGGCGCGCGGTACGACCTGGTTGAACAGGATCGAGAAACCGTGCGCAAACGCCAGGGTCGCGCCCTGTTTGATGTTCGGCTCGATTTCGGTCTTGTACAACTGCGCCTGAAATTCGTCAGGCGTCAGAATCATTATCACGTCGGCGCCGGCAACCGCTTGCGCAACGTCCTGGACGGCCAGGCCGGAGCCTTGCGCCTTCGCGACCGAAGCCGAATTCGGCCGCAAGCCCACTACCACATCGACGCCCGAGTCTTTTAAGTTGTTCGCATGCGCATGGCCTTGGGAACCGTAGCCGATGATCGCGACTTTTTTGGATTTGATGATCGAAAGATCCGCATCTTTGTCGTAATAAACTTGCATTGTTGTACCTGTTGTGACTTTTTAATTGGAAAATGAAACGGTGCGTTTGGCTTATAAGTGCAGGCCGCTTTCGCCGCGCGAAATGCCGGTCGGGCCGGAGCGAACGACTTCGATGATCGCTTCGGCCGCGATCGCTGCGATGAACGCGTCGAGCTTTTCGGATGGGCCTGTCATCTCGACGACATAAGTGGATGCCGTCACGTCGACGATCTTGCCGCGGAAAATGTCCGCGAGACTTCTGATTTCAAGCCGGTTCTGCTCGGTGCTCCTGATCTTGATCAGCATCAGTTCGCGTTCGATATGCGCGCCGACATCGGCTAGATCGAGCACCTTGACCACGTCGATCAGCTTGTTCAGCTGTTTGGTGATCTGTTCGATGATGTCGTCGCTGCCGCGCGTCACGATCGTCATTCTGGATAAAGTCGGGTCTTCGGTTGCCGCGACGGTCAAGGATTCGATATTGTAGCCGCGTGCGGAAAACAGGCCCGCGACGCGCGACAGCGCGCCGGATTCGTTTTCCATCAAAACGGAGATGATGTGTCTCATTAGGCTAATTCCCTGTCTGTTGAGGCGGAGTCGAGACCCCGAAGCTTCATGTCGTTATGAGCCTTGCCGGCTTCGATCATCGGAAACACGTTTTCGGTGCGATCGGTGATGATGTCCAGGAACACGGTCCGGTCTTTCATCGCAAATGCCTGTTCGAGCGCCGGCCGGACTTCTTCCGGCTTGTCGATGTGCATGCCGACATGACCATAGGCCTCGGCCAGTTTGACGAAATCCGGAATCGTGTCCATGTAAGAATGCGAGTAACGGCTTTCGTAGGTAAACTCCTGCCACTGCCGCACCATGCCCATGTAACGGTTGTTCAGGTTGATGATCTTGATCGGCGTGTCGTATTGCAACGCGGTCGACAATTCCTGAATGCACATCTGGATGCTGGCTTCGCCGGTCACGCAGGCGACATCGGCGTCCGGGAAACCGAGCTTGACGCCGATCGCGGCCGGCATGCCGAACCCCATCGTGCCAAGGCCGCCGGAGTTGATCCAGTGGCGCGGCTTGTCGAAGCGGTAATATTGCGCGGCCCACATCTGGTGCTGGCCGACATCGGAGGTGATGTAGGCGTTGCCCTTGGTGGCTTCCCAGAGTTGTTCGATCACATATTGCGGCTTGATCAAGGGGCTATTGCGATCGTATTCCAGGCACTTCAGCGCCTGCCACTCGCCGATTTGCGCCCACCAGGCTTCCAGCGCCTTTTTGTGCGGCTTATGTTTGTGATCCTTGATCAGTTCGATCATTTGCTCCAATACCGGCTTCACTTCGCCGACGATCGGAATGTCGACCTTGACGGTCTTCGAAATCGACGCCGGATCGACATCGATATGGATGATCTTCGCATGCGGGCAAAACCTGTCCAGCTTGCCGGTCACCCGGTCGTCGAAGCGCGCGCCGATCGCGATGATCACATCGCTTTCGTGCATCGCCATGTTCGCTTCATAGGTGCCGTGCATGCCGAGCATGCCGATGAATTGCTTGTCGGTCGCCGGGTAGGCGCCAAGCCCCATCAGGGTATTGGTGATCGGATAGCCGAGCAGGCGGGTGAATTCGGTCAGTTCCCGGCTCGCTTCGCCGAGTACGACGCCGCCGCCGGAGTAAATGATCGGGCGTTCTGCGGACAGCAGCAAATCGACCGCTCTCTTGATCTGGCCTTTATGGCCGACCACGGTCGGATTGTAGGAGCGGATCGACACCTTTTTCGGGTAGTGATACGGCACCTTGATGTTGGGGTCGGTCATGTCTTTCGGGATATCGACCACGACCGGGCCGGGGCGGCCGGTGGTCGCGATATAGAATGCCTTCTTGACCGTTTCGGCGAGCTTGGTCACGTCCTTGACCAGGAAGTTGTGCTTCACGCAGGGGCGGCTGATGCCGATCATGTCGACTTCCTGGAAGGCGTCGCTGCCGATCACCGGCATCGAGACTTGTCCGGAGATCACGACCAGCGGGATCGAGTCCAGGAAGGCGGTCGCGATGCCGGTGATCGCGTTTGTCGCGCCGGGACCCGAGGTGACCAGCACGACGCCGGGTTTACCGGTTGCGCGCGCATAGCCGTCGGCCGCATGGGTCGCGCCTTGCTCGTGCCGGACCAGAATGTGCTTGATGTCCTGCTGCTGGAACAGTGCATCGTACAAGTGCAACACCGCTCCGCCAGGATAACCGAAAATATATTCAACGCCTTCGTCTTTAAGACTCTGCACCAAAATTTGTGCGCCGCTTAATTCCACCCCAATACCTCGTTCAACCTGAATTGTTCTCAAGCCGGCGGTCCGGCTTTGTGTTTTGCCGCATGGTTAATCCCGATGCGTTCAAAACGCATCGAAGAACCGCTAATTATAAGTCATTCTTCCGGCAATATCTCCTGTATTCTACTCGTTTCTTGGCAAAATTGTAATGTTCAATCTTAAATCCGTCCATAGCGGCTTGCGCTTCCAGGGTGTCGGCACGAGAGTTGCATGTTTTACCGAAAAGAGGGCGGTGAGGCGGCTGATGCGGCATCTTGGCAAGGTATGCGCTTCATATTCGCCTTTTCCGCTCCAAAATGAGGCTGTTGGCGCAAGATTGGCGAAGATCGGCGAAAATCTGAAAACTTTGCTGAATGTTTTATTTGAAACGCCTAAAATGGCCGCCATCTATTTTCAACTTACCGTAATTTGACCGATGCCTAAGAGACAATTAACAAAGAGTCACCCGAAAGCCGATATTACGAATCTGCCTGCTCTGGGAATGGACAAGGAAGGCCTGAAGGAGGATTTCAAGCGTTACTATGGACACAGGCTGGGCCGGGATGAGCATTGCTGTTCGCTGCATTATTCCTACGAGGGATTCTCGCTGGCGATCAGCGATCGCTTGATCGAGCGGTGGAAAAAAACCTATAACGCCTACAAAGAAACCGACTGCAAACACGCCTATTACCTGTCGATGGAATTTTTGATGGGGCGTACGCTGAGTAATGCGATGCTGAACCTCGGGATCAACGATACGGCGAAAAACGCGTTGTATGATCTGGGCCTGGAATTGGAAGAGCTGGTCGATAATGAGCCCGACGCGGGACTCGGTAACGGCGGCCTCGGTCGTTTGGCGGCCTGCTTCATCGACAGTTGCGCAACGCTGCAACTGCCGGTTACCGGTTATGGCCTGCGCTACGAATACGGCATGTTCACGCAATTGATCGTGAGCGGCGAGCAGGTCGAAAAGCCCGACCATTGGCTGCGCAACGGCAATGTCTGGGAGATTGAACGCCTCGAATTCAAGCAACGGATCAAGTTCGGCGGCCGCACCGAGGTACTCGTCGATGAATACGGCAAGAAACGGGTGGCGTGGGTCGATACGCATGATGTGTTGGCGATACCTTTCGACACGCCGATTCCGGGTTTCCAGAACGGCACGGTCAATACCTTGCGCCTGTGGAAGGCGGCCGCGACCGAGGAATTCAATCTGGACGAGTTCAATGCCGGCGATTACGCCGAGTCGGTCGCCGCGAAAAACACAGCCGAAAACATTACGATGGTGCTGTACCCGAACGACGCGAACGAAAACGGCAAGGCCTTGCGCCTGAAGCAGCAATATCTGTTGGCTTCGGCGAGTCTGCAAGACGTGCTCGAAAAATGGGTCGGCCGCCACGGCAAGGATTTCAGCCAGTTCGCGGCGAAGAATTGTTTTCAATTGAACGACACGCATCCGAGCATCGCGGTCGCCGAGCTGATGCGGTTGTTGATCGACGAGCATGATCTCGAATGGTATGAGGCCTGGCTGATCACGCGCGAAACGATGGCTTATACGAACCATACGTTGTTGCCGGAAGCTCTGGAAAGATGGTCGGTATCGCTGTTCAGAAGCCTGTTGCCGCGCCTTTTGGAAATCATTTTTCAAATCAACGCGGATTTCCTGACCGAAGTGTCGGCACGCTGGCCCGGCGACACCGATCGTCTGACGCGCATGTCGCTGATCGAGGAAGGTCACGAACAACATGTCAGAATGGCCTATCTCGCAATCGTCGGCAGCTTCTCGGTCAACGGCGTCGCGGAATTGCATTCGAAGTTGCTGCAACAGGGCTTGTTCCGTGACTTTTACGAGTTGTGGCCGGAAAAGTTCAACAATAAAACGAACGGTGTCACGCCGCGCCGCTGGCTCGCGTCCTGCAATCCGGAATTGGCCGCTCTGATCAGCGAAACGATCGGCGACGGCTGGCTGACCGATCTGACGCAGCTGAAAAAACTCGAGAAATTTGCGGACGACAAAAAGTTCCAAAAGCGCTGGCAGGCCGTGCGCCATAATGCGAAGAAGCGCCTGGTCGATCTGAAGAAAGTTGAGCATGACATCGATATCAACCTGGACGCATTGTTCGACGTGCAGGTCAAGCGGATTCACGAATACAAGCGCCAGTTGCTGAACGTATTGCATGTGATCCATCTGTACGACCGCATCAAGCGCGGCGATACCGCCAACTGGACCAACCGTTGCGTGCTGATCGGCGGCAAGGCCGCGCCGGGCTATTTCATGGCGAAGCGGATCATCAAGCTGATCAACAATGTGGCTGATGTGATCAACAACGATCCTGTGGTCGGCGATAAGCTGAAACTGGTGTTTTTGCAGAATTACCGGGTGTCGGCGATGGAAAAAATCTGTCCGGGCGCCGATCTGTCCGAACAAATCTCGACCGCCGGCAAGGAAGCGTCCGGCACCGGCAACATGAAGTTCATGATGAACGGCTCGTTGACGATCGGCACGCTTGACGGCGCGAATATCGAAATCCGCGAGGAAGTCGGTGATGAGAATTTCTTCCTTTTCGGTTTGACCGAACAGGAAGTCGAGGAAAAACGTCACCATTACGATCCGGTTTCGATCATCGAAGCCGACGAAGACCTGAAGCGGGTGATGAACCTGCTCGAGATACGCTATTTCAACTCCTTCGAGCCGGACATCTTCGATCCGATCATCGCCTCGCTGAAAAGCCCGCACGATCCGTGGATGACGATCGCGGATTTCCGCAGCTTCCTCGATGCGCAGCGCCGCGTCGAAGAGGCCTATCAGGACCAGGAGCGCTGGACGCGGATGAGCATTATGAACTGCGCCGCCAGCGGCAAATTCTCGACCGACCGCACGATTGCCGATTATAACAACGAGATCTGGAAACTGACGCCGGTTTCAGCCAAAGGCTAACGGCGCGCGATGTTTCATGTCGTGTTGTACGAGCCGGAGATTCCGGCAAATACCGGCAACATCATTCGGCTTTGCGCCAATACCGGCGCAAAGCTGCATTTGATCGAGCCGTTGGGTTTTGAACTGGAAGACAAGAAGTTGCGGAGGGCCGGGCTCGACTATCATGAATGGGCCGAGGTGAAGGTGTATCCGAAATGGGCCGATTTCATTGACACGGTGCGGCCCGGCCGGCTCTTTGCAATGACCACGAAAGGCAAGACGCTGTTCAGCGGCGCGGCGTTCAATCCTGACGATGCCTTGCTGTTCGGTCCCGAAAGCCGGGGCTTGCCGGCAAGCCTGCTGGCCGAGGTGGGAGAGGCGCAATGCCTGTATCTGCCGATGCGGCCGGAAAGCCGCAGCCTGAATCTGTCGAATACGGTCGCGGTCGCCTTGTACGAGGCCTGGCGGCAGCAAGGCTATGACGGTGCGGCGCTCAAATGAGCTTTTTATCCCAGCCGTATAAAACCTAACGTTAGGTTCTTTAGCGATGGCCTACGGGAGTCGAGAATTATTTTGCGTCATCTCTTACTGACTTTAAAATTGCAGGCGCAATCGCCTTTTGCCAAGCAACTCAACTGCTCTACTTTTTCACCCAGCAATGCCGTTATTAAGGCGAGATCGAATTCGCAAATTTCGTCGTATTGTTTAACCAGGTCATGGTAGACGCAATTATGCGCCTGGATACTGAATTCATCGGATTCGATCCGGGCATCGGCTTGTACTTCATAGCCGAGTTCATTCATGATTTTGAGCAGCTCATCGATTTTTTCATTGAGCTCGTTCCCTTCAAACCGTTTGCGCAGCTTTTCTGCCAATTTGAGCCCCAATTTTCGCATATAGCCCCTAAAACGCTCGGGGCCTATTTCCTGGCGCAAATCGCTCAGCATTAATTCCGAAAACCAGGCATATTGCTTGGGAAAATAGTTGATGCCCTTATCCGTCAGCGCATACACCGTAACCGGCCGGCCGGCGGTTTTATTCAAAGTCTTTTTTTTAATGTAGCCTTCATTTTCAAGCGCGGCAAAATGTTTTTGAACCGCGGTTCTCGAAATATCCAAAGCATCGGCGACGTTGTCGATGCACAGTCCTTTCCTGTTCTCGAGTAATAATTTAAGTATTTGATTCTGGCGAGAACTTATCTCTTGAGACATGACAACCTTCATTCGGGAAAATGTTTTTTGCAAGGATAACACAGGTGTCTTCCATGCTATTTAAAATTATAAATAATCTTATAAAACTTATAAGTTGCAAAAGTTTTTTTTGGGGTCTACACTAATTGCAACTGGAGCTTCTTTGTAAACCGGCTGCTCAACGGGTCCTCCTCATGCGACCATTGAGGCTCCAGTTACAAAGCAAGCTCGCTTGCTAGGCTTTAGAAACGCTGAAGAGGACTTGGAAAAAATTCTCGCCAGGCTCGATCGATGACGGATCGACCGTCGCTTCATTAGACAATTTTTTTGCGAAAGTCTGCAGGGATCTTTTCAGCCCTGTTTTTCCAATAGGGCAGGATGAAACGGGAGCTTCAGTTACAGCTCACTTGATAGAGAGGCATAAAAATGACAACAAAAATAGCCGTTTTAATATTCTGTGTATTTACGTTTACCCACATGGCGCAAGCCAACACGGAGTCGGGAAAAACTCACCTGATCACGATGAAAGCAGCCAAACTGGACTCTGGACAGTTGGCTTACCAGATGGTGACTCACAAAATACGCGACGCTTCCGGGCAGACCGAAGATATTACCCATCAGTATAGCACCGAGCCGACCATCCCGGGACCTGCGATCATGATGACCGAGGGAGACAAGGCGGAAGTGACGCTGGAGCAAGACATCAAGGGATCGAATGAGCCGGTCAGTATCCATGTGCATGGCGTCCATTACAAGATGGACAGTGACGGCACGATGAAAGTGTTCAATCACACTGCCGATCAGGCTGCTTTTCCGGGTAAACCTTATACCTATAAATGGACGGCAGCGCCTGGCACCGCCGGCACCTGGCCCTACCATGATCATGCCTTCGGCAATCCGATGCTGGGCGCCGAAGACAAAGGCCTGTACGGTACCCTGATCATCAACCCTAAGGGCGGCAAGGTCTCGGCGATGATCGACGGCCAGATAAAACAGGTGGATCTTAAGGACATCAAGCGCGAGTTCATCCTGTGGATGCACGAAACCACTTTCTGGGGTATGGAGCTTAACCATCTCGCCAACCGCCAAGTGCCCTTGTGGACTAACCCAACTATCGGAGCGCGTGAGGACGAACTGGTGCGTTTCCATGTCATCGGCATCGGTACGGCTTTCCACACCTTCCATCTGCACGGCCACCGCTGGATTCAACCAGGAACCTCGCATCTGGTTGATACCGTCAATATCGGTCCGATCGTGCGGGAGGCCTTCGTAATCAAGGCTGGCGAAGGGGTGGGCCCCGGCAACTGGCATTACCACTGTCATGTCCTGCAGCATATGCAGAGCGGCATGATGGGCGGTTTCAGAGTAATAGAAAATTAAAACCGGAGAATATTGCCATGACAAAAATTTCCAAATTAACGGCAGCGATTTTGATGGCCGGTTTCTCCGGGTCTTCCTGGGCGGCTCAATCGGGGGTTGACGATCTCATTCTCAGCGTGCCGGGGCTGATGCCTTCGGCGGTACTGGAAATGTCGGACGAGCCGGGCCTGTGGTTTAAAGATCCGGTCGATGGCGATGCCTTGGTGGTCCTCAAGCCCAAGCAGGCGGCGATGATCAAGATGACCGACACCAATACCGAGCATACCATTACCAGCCTCTTGTGGCCAGCGGGCGCGGAAAACTTCCCGGTCGATCAGGAAAAGCCCTCCAGCGCCAGCGTGACTCAGGCTTTCGATAAGCCGGGACTCTACGTATTTACCTGCAAGGTGCATCCTTACATGTTCGGTGCGGTCGTGGTGGACGATCCGGACACGAAAGGATTGGATATCGGCAAAGAACTGCAATTGGTGACCGGCGCCAAAGTGCCTGCCAGCAGCGACATCGCCAAGCGCCTGCTGCGGACTTTCTTCGTGGCCACCACCCCGAGCCTCTGGCGCGATTACAGCAAGCCCGAATGGGACGTCAGCCTGCCCGACATTCCGCTCAACATCGAGGGCAATACGATCAGTCTCAGCGCGCTTAGCATGACCATGCCCAATGAATTGAAAAAGCCCGCCACGCCGGGGGTCGGCGAAGTCTGGGTCAACACGCAGTTCGAGATGATCGAGGGCAAGAAAAAGGCCGGCACCGCGACACGAATTAATACGGGAGACTGGAACGTAGTCAGCAAGTTCAAGGGCGTCAAGGAAGATATGAACAATCCCCACAACATGTGGACCGACAAACGCTATCAAAATATCTATCAGACCGCGTGGTTCGATAAGAAACTGCTCACCTTCGACCGCGTCAGCGGCCAAACCTATAGCGAGGTCGTGGTCGGCGAATCGCCATCCCATGTCATCTCAAGGCCTTCGGATGACATGCTGTATGTCGCCATCAACGCCGGAGAGCAGGTGGTCAAAATGACAGGCGGCAAAAATCCGTCTGCACAGAAGAGCATCAATACCGGCCCCCATACGTCACCTCACGGCCACTATATCACCGAAGACAGCAAGTACATGGTGACCCCGAATGCGCTCGCCGGCAGCGTATCGGTGGTGGATCTAAATACCGATACGAACACCGAGATCCCGACCGGCGGCGTCATTCCAATCGCTGTCTGGGGCACGCCGAACGGTTCCACCGCTTACGCCGCCAATTTGCTCGGCACGCCTCCGCTGCTGAGTTCGCTGACGGTCATCGATATTCCCGGCAAGAAAAAACTGAAGGATATCAATCTGGCCGCGGACTACGATCCGGTGACCGGCAAGATCAGCGGCGAAGCCTATGGCCTGCTGCCGATCCAGACGCCTGTCAGTCCGGACGGCAAGTATGTGGTCACCGCCAATACCTTGAGCGCGACGGTCACCATCGTCGACACCGCCACCAACAAGGTGGTCAAGAGCCTGCCTTGCGAACCGGGCTGCCATGGCGCTCATTTCGGGATGAAGAAGGGCGGCGGCTACTACGCCTATGTGGCGAGCAAATTCGCCAACGATTTGATCGTCATCGACATGGATAAGCTGGAAGTCGCCGGCCGGGTATTGTTGTCCGATCTCAAGGACGGCAGCATCACGGCTCACAACGGTATGGGCGGTCAGGGTATCTTGCCTTTGCCGATCGTGGAGCACGGCTATCTGAAGGAAACCCTGAAGCTGTCCGGCAAAGGGGAGTTAAGTCCGGAAGTGGAAGGCTGGCTCAACGCCTTGACACCCGAGCAGAAAGGGATATAGCTGCGATAGGCGGGGATCAATCCCCGCCTTTTCAGGATCGATAAAAAATCCGTCGGTTGTTCCGAAGCAGACGAGACACCCGTTATTTTCCAAATTTAAATTGGAATTTAGAGAGATAAATACGCTCTCATATTTTGCGATAACAAGATCCAAGAGGGTAAGAATACATATCCGATGAATCGATCGTGGAGATAATACGGTGATAATCCATAACTTATTTAGGAGAGGCAACCATGAATAAAACAGCTCGTTACAATCGGAAAATGATGCCTGTCTGCGTCATGAGCATAGGCTTGGCATACATCTTTAACCCGGCTGCCTTCGCGCAACCTCCCTATACAGTCGAAGGAAACAGCGTCGATAAAGCAACTTTCAACGGCTGGAACATTTACAGAACGGAGGCTTGCGGAAGTTGCCACGGACCTACTGGCGAAGGCAACGTAAGCAATCCCAATTTACTTCACAGCATGGAAAACCTGACAAAGGAGCAGTTCCGTCGGGTTCTTATTGAAGGGCGAGGGATTATGTATTCATTCCGCGGCAATAAAATGGTAGTCGATGGCATCGACGATTTGTATGCCTATCTCAAAGGCCGTTCCGATGGCGCCATTCCCGCGGGCGATCTGAAGGAAATGAAGTGATTTCTATCCAATAGGAATAATCCGAAAGCGAAGCCAGAATAGTTAATGAATTTTTTTAAAAAGGGAAACCCATAATCATGGCAACACATCATGCAGCTCCTGGAGAAGTTGTTGATCTCGCGAATTGGGCGGGCGATCTGTCCAGCGAAAGAACCAAGATCATCGTTAAAACGGATCAAATACAATTAGCGCGTCTGGTAGTACCCAAAGGTAAAGAACTCCCCAATCATAAAATAGCGGATCCCTTAGTGGTTCAATGCATTAAAGGACAGATCGAGTTTACTGCGATGGGCGTGACACAGGAGTTACATCCCGGCCAACTGCTCTATCTTATGGCGGAAGAACCGCATTCCCTTAAAGGTATCGAAGATGCCGTCATCCTTCTGACGATCGCGTTCGCATAATAGTCAGCGATAAATTCACTCCCAGGCGAAAGGCTCCTTCCTATGATGCGTCCTGGGAAAACGCATCCTATTCAAGCCGGCAGAACACATCTATGATTCTGCCGGCTTTATTTTTCCATGAAATTAGAGCCCGGCAAAGCAGTGCCCATTTTCTGGCGGGTAACGCGCGCTTGTTTCCGCCCTCTTCCTATTTTACAGGCTCAAAAATAATATTCGATAAACCGATATTAAGTGTAAATAAAATTCGCTTGTCAAATGTAACGTTTGGATTATCATTATCCATCATGTGATTGGATAATTCTTTGTTTGTTGCGGGTCGTTGAGTAATGACTGGATTATGTCAATCGCAGATTCACTCATTGCGGCTTAAATGAAGAAATTCTTTAGTCATGACTAGCGAGGCAGACTCCAATGAATTGTAAAACTATCGATGAAAAAAAACTCATAGCGAAATTTAAAGTTTTTGTTATGACGCTTCTAATTATTAGTTTGTTGCGGTTCGCTTCGCAATGGCCGGGTTATGTTAATCGCAGATTCACTCATCTCGGCTTAAATAAAAAATTATTTAATCATGGCTAGCGAGGCAAGCTCCAATGAATTGTAAAATTTTCAATGAAAAGAAACTCATAACAAAATTTAAAGTTGTTGTTATGTCGATCCTAATTATTATCATCTATGCTAATTTTGATTTACGATTGCTGCATAAATATCCAGGCTCGTCACATTATAAAGCATTGATAAATAAAGATAGTTCTACTAGATGATGGTTTAGAAATGGCTGGGTTACGGTAATCGGAGAGGTTTTTTAAAATAAAACGTTAACGGGAAAAATCTCAGGTATTTCTGAGTTATGGCTAGCGGGGCAAGTTCCAATGAATTGGAAAGTCTTCCATGAAAATAAATTTTCAACAACACATAAAGTTATTGTGTGGATAATCCTGTCGATTATGGTTTTTAGCCAATTAGATATGGTTATTCACCTTGCGTTTGAGTCCCTTCATATTTTATTTGAAATACTGGAGTCGACTCTGGATCACTTGGTTGAACATATTTTTCATACCGATACTCGTGCTACACAGATAATAACTTTTTACCTCATGCTCATTATTGCGGCGCTTATTTTTTATATGCTGATTATCATGATATCTGCATGGTGTTGCAGTGTTAAATATAAGCTCCGCAACAGTTATCATCGGTGGAACGAAAATATTTTTGGGTTTTGGCGGACGGCATGCGTAACAAACAAAGCCAAATGGTGGGCTGTTTTTGTTGTGTTTTCCAGTATGTTGGCATTGGGTTTATTAGGTTAAGCATAAACAGACTACGAAAATCAATTAATAAATAATCAACATTCAATAGAGCCGTCCGCAATGAAAAATAAAAATATACTTGGATATTATCAAGATGTATACGCGTTGTTGAGAATAGCTAAAAATATGTCTGAAAAACGCCGAATTGCCCAAAGGATGAGGCATTATAAAAAATACACCGCCTAATAAAGCAGCCGAATAATTGAATATTCATGGCTACGACTTTTAGTGAACGCTTGCACGGCTGGCGCTTCGTCCTGTTTAATGCCGTGCTGGCTTCTGGGCATATGGCGGTTTTGTTCAATGCGGGTGCTTATATTGCTTTAATGCCTCATGTCGCCGGGGATTTGGGTGGGGTAAAACCCAGTTTTGGAACTTGGGCTCAAACCGATTTCATGATTGCCTTGGCATTGGGTTTTCCGTTAAGCCGCTGGCTTTCAGGCAAATACGGTGCTTGTGCAGTGTGGGTGGCGGCATTCGTCGCCTACGCGTCGGCGTCTTATTTGTGCGCGATCAGCGACACCCTGTGGCTATTCCTTCCGGCGCGCATTTTGTTGGGGTTAGTGGGCGGGCTCACGCTCCCGGTTGGCCAGTCCCTGCTGCTCGAAGAATATCCGGATCACTTGAAGCTGCTGGGCTTGGGGGTGTGGGGACTGATCAGCATGATGCCATTCACGATCAGTTTTTCAGTCGGCGGCATTATTGCCGACGAGTTTGGCTGGCGTTCCTTATTTTATTTAAATATCCCCGTTGCCCTCATTGTTGCCGCAATCGCCGGCGCCTTGCTTGCCGGCCGGGAATTCGAGCGTAGTTACATCCGTTTCGATGCTGTCGGTTTCGTGCTTTTAGCCGTCGTTTTGGGCGGTATTCAGACCATTCTGAATCAGGGAAACGATTTCGATTGGCTGGACTCCGCTTTTTTGCGCGTAGTCCTGGCCCTGGTCATCGTCGCTTTAATTTTATTTGTTGTCTGGGAGCTAGGCGAGCGCCATCCGGTGCTCGATATACGCCTCTTTAGCCATGGCAATTTCGTTATCGGCGCGCTCGCTTCGACCGTCGGATTTCTGTTGATCCAGGGAATCCTGTCGCTGTTTATTGTGCAACTGCAGGTCTTGCTGGGTTATTCCTCTTTTTTAGCCAGCATGGTTTTTCTGCCCATGATCCTGCTCGCCGTTCCTGTCACCCTGGCGATGCATGTGATGACCCTGGAATGGGATGCGCGATGGCTGGTCTGTCTCAATTTTCTTGGCTTCGCGGGCGTCTGGTACTGGCTCGGCCTATTCGACGATGCCGCCTCGTTCGATCAAGTATTCTGGCCGATGCTGCTGCTCGGATTCTGTCTGGGTTCATTTTTTGTGCCGTTAACCCGTTTAACCGTACACGGGTTGTCGGGCCGGCAAGAACGGCGCGCGGCCGAAGAAACCGGCCTGCTGCGTATCGTGGCGGGGGCATTCGGCATTACTTTGCAAGGCGTTTTATTTTTTCGCAGGACACCGTTCCATCAACTGCATCTTGCGGATAATTTTGGCGGAAGACGCTTCGCCTCGCTAAACCTATTGCAAGAATTTTCGCTGCGGTTGAAATCCGCCGGCGTTGCGCCGGAGGCCATCAATCATGAATTCGGGCTTTTCATAAAGAAGCAAGCGGCCATCCTGGCCATGAACGATGCTTTTTTACTGGCCGGTTATTTATTTGCGGGGCTCGCCGGCCTGATTTGGCTCGCTCCCCCGGCGTACCCTTCTGCACATCCCGGCAGACGCAAGGAGATAGAAGATATTCAAGCGGAACAATTGATGGAGGAGCCATGAGGAGTCCATTCAAACCGCGCCGATGGATACTGATCGTAACGGGCGTGGTAATGCTTGCCGTCTCGGGCTGCGCCTGGATACCCGAAGGCGAAAAGCCTGCGCGGTTTATCGAGGCGCCGTCCACGGAACACATCTCATCGCATGTCCATTTCGATAAGGCGAAGGCTCCGGCGAAACAATGGCCGAAGCCGGAGTGGTGGCGCGAATTCGGCAGCGAAGAACTCAATAGCCTGATGGCAAAGGCTTTGCAGGGCAATCCCGACCTGAAGGCAGCGGCCGCCAGACTGCGTCAGGCGCAAGCCTTGATTCGCGTGGAAGGCGCCCGCCTGCTGCCGTTTCTGGACGCGGATGCGGAGTTTGCGAATGAACGGATCTCGGAGCATGGCGTTTTTGCGGCGCTCAATCGCGAAGAGGCGGCCGGCGCCAATATTGTCTTCGGAAAAATGAATCCCTTGAGTTTGCGCTATGAGTTCGATTTTTGGGGAAAATACCGCGCGGCGCTTGAAGCGGCGATCGGCGAAGCGGCTTCCGAAGACGCGGAGATGGCCGAAACCCGGCTGCTGTTGACGACCGCGATCGCGCGTTCCTATATCCGCGGACTGGCGTTGCGCAGGCAACTCGATCTATCGCGAAAAATCGTCGAGTTGCGGAAGGAAATGCTGCATCTAGCCGAGATGCGGCTCAAACTGGGACTCGATTCCGAAGACCCGGTGGAACAGGCCGGCATCGAATTGGAGGCGGCCAACAAGCGCGAAGCCGGTCTTCGCGACCAATTGGATATTCAGAAAAATCTGCTGGTGCGGTTGACAGGAGGCGGGCCGATTCCGCTGGATAAGCTGTTCGCCGCCGGGATTCATGATTCAAAAGCCCTGCAATTGCCTGCGAAGCTGCCCCTGGAACTGCTGGCCCATCGTCCCGATCTGGCGGCGGCATTGCGCCGTGCCGAGGCCGCTTCGGAGCGCATAAAAATGGCCAAAGCCAGCTTTCTGCCTACCATCGATCTCACCGCATTCGCCGGCTTCAACGCGTTGACGATGACCAAAGGCGCCAGCAGTTTAGCCAACCTGTTATTTTCAGGCGCCAGTTTCTCTTATGGCGTGGCGCCCGGCGTGCGCCTTCCCTTGTTCGAGGGCGGACGGCTGCGGGGAGAATTATCGGCTCAACTCGCCGAGTACGACGGCGCGGTGGAGCTTTATAACGATACCTTGCTGCACGCCGTGCAGGAAGTCGGGGATAGTCTCAGCAGTTGGGAGGAAACCCATTCCATATTGAAAGCTCAAGTTCGCTTGCTGTCTTCGTCACGCAAGAACCAGACGCTCGCGGAAGAGCGTTTCAGTATTGGCCTGGACGATCGCCAAACCGCGCTGAGCCGTGAATACACCGCGCTCGACCAGGAACATGCCTTGCAGGCGGTGGAAGCCGAGCATTGGATCGCCAGGGTGGATTTAATCGAAGCGCTAGGAGGCGGATACTCCAATGATCTTAAGATCGTGCAACAGAAAATCGCGCATTCTCAGGACCATCCCGAAGGTTTCAGCTTGCTCCGATGGTTGATTACCATGCCGGCAATGTTCGATAAAAAGTGAAGTGAGTTTTGTTAATGACACGTTCTATGAAAACGCATCATCAAGGTATTCGCGTCCTCCGTAAGCGTCGCTTGCAATGGGTTATTTTAATGTTGGTCATGTCGGCTTTGATTTATACCGGTTATTGGCTGTATCGCCGTGACTTGATCGTCAGCCATAATGCCTTCGTCACCGGCAACCTGATTCCGGTCGAAGCGGACGCGACCGGCATTGTGACTCATGTCTTGGTGGAGGAAAGCCAATTTGTCAAAAAAGGCGATCTTTTAGTCCGGCTTGACGAGCACCGCGCGCAAACGGCTTTAAAACAGACCGAAGGCGAACTTGGTCAATCGGTACGGGACATCGGTGCGCTTTTCCCCACGCATCGGCAAATGTGCCAAAAACTCATGGGGCGCGCCTCCAAACTGGCCCGAGTGCGCCATGATGTCGTCCGGTTTCGGCAAGGCGTACCCAGCGGCTCGGTGTCGCAGCAGGTTTTGCAAAACGCCGAAGATCAAATGGCGGCGCTCGATGCCGAGATGCTGGAGGCCAGATCCGAGCTCGAGGCGATTCAAGCCAGAATCGGCGGCACCAGCAGAGAGGATCATCCCGACATCGAAGCGGCCAAACATCGATTTATCACGGCTTACATCGAGTATACCCGTCAGCAAATTTATGCGCCGGTTTCAGGCTATGTCGCAAAACGGCGGGTCCAGATAGGCGACCGGGTGCAACCGGGCGACTCTCTGATGACATTGGTTCCATTGAATCATCTGTGGGTCGAGGCGAACTTGCGGGAAACCGAGCTGCGGCGCGTTAGGCCGGGCCAGCTGGCGGAGGTTGCCGTGGATCTTTATGGAGGCAACTACACTTTTCAAGGGACTGTTGAAGGGTTGGTGCCGGGGACCGGCAGCGTTTTCGCCTTGTTGCCTCCCGACAACGCCACCGGAAATTTCATCCATATCGTCGAGCGGGTGCCCGTCCGCATTGCCTTGCGGGAAGACGAGTTATTGAAACACCCCATTCGTCCGGGGCTCTCCACCATTACGACCATTCATGTGGACAACACGGAAAAATCCCCCGGCGAGTCGCTCACCCAAGCTGTCAGTCAGGAATATGAAACGGACATTTTCGCTGATGAACTAGCCAAGGCCGAAGCCAGAGCGAAAGCCATCGTTGCCGGGAATTTGGTTACGCCCGACGCGGCGCTGGATTTGGATTGCGGTAGGGTAGCGCTGATAAAATGATCGGCCGACCCTGCATCGGTCGCCCCTCTTCACAAAAGCTGCCCATCGGGCGGAGATAAACAGCCCAGCGACTAGAGCTTAAGCGAGTAACCGTTCACGCCCCCGACGCGTTGGCGCAATTGAGCGATGGGGTCGCCGAAAAGGCCTTGCGACAATCTGCCGAGCAGGGCATGGCAGGTCAGAAGGCCCCACAGTTCTTCGGTGTTGAACCAGAGCCCCGGCAATTCATGGATGGGCACCCTTTTGATTGTCGTAGCGGTAGCCCTTCAATTGCCGGTCATACATGATCGGCGCGGCGAAATGAGCGCGCATGACGTCGATCAGCCGCTTGACGGTGATTTCGGAACATTCCAGCCGTTCCCGAAGCTCCCGATTGGCGATCGGCGTGCGGCGCCCGGACAGGAGTTGGTGCAGCTGGTAAATACGTTCGAAACGCTCCATGGTTGGGCAGGCTAGAGTCAAAAGTGAGCGTAATATAAACGCTCTTACGAATGCGCCTAAAAATTCTTTGTTTCAAAGACAAGGCTTAACAACCAGGCTCCAAAGCAAACGAGCGCTTTTGTTTGCGCCCCGAACGAGGACGATGGCGTGTTGGTCTTGATTTTGTTGCGGTTACGCGCAGATGCTTGCGGACACTTAGGAATATCTAAATCCCAGTATAAGCGGCTGGATGGTGGCATAGACCTGCCCGGTTTATCGGGCAGGTCTGGGTGAGGAGCTTAATGCGCGCTGCTGACCTTCTTGCCCTTGGTCTGGCCGATTTCGCCCAGGGCTTTTTCGAACCAATGCGCATCGATGTCGAACGGCTTGCCGCCCTTGATGCGCGGGAATTCGATCGCGCGCAGCACGTTGCCGTTGTCTTCGTCATGGCCGATCACGCCGGCTTCGCGGCGCATCGCGCATTCGACCGCGAGGTCGGCGCAGGATTTGATCAGGCGGATGTCTTCGGCGTTCGCGGCGGACGCGCGCGCGAAATAGCCGGATTTTTGCACCAGCGTTTTTTCCGCGCCGATCATCTGTGCGAATTGCTCGCCGAACCATTTGCCCGGATTGACCGCATCCAGTTTGATGTGGCCGAACGCATCGCGCGGCACTTCCTGGCCTTTCGCTTGCATTTCGGCGACGATCGCTTCGACGCCGGCGCCTTCGGAGACGAAAATGTTCACGCAGTCGACGGTGTCCATCACTGCGCGGAGACGCTTCGCTTCGGCGGCCAGGTCAACGTGCATTTCCGGCACGAAAATGCCGTGGACTTCGTAGGTGTCACGGCTCAGGCCGAGATCCGGCAGCCATTCGGCGCGGTCGAGGAGCTTCCGGTATTCCACTGCGGTCGCGGCGGTCAGCCAGCCGCAGCTGCGGCCCATCACTTCGTGCACGATCAGCATGCGCGGGTTCGAATTGTTTTCCGCGACCACGTTCCAGAAATAACGCGCGCCTTGCTCGGCGGCGGTCCATGCGCCCAAAGATTGCTTGATCGGGAATACGTCGTTATCGACCGTTTTCGGTAGGCCGATAACAGTCAGACCGTAGTTGTTTTGCGCCAGGAATGCCGCAAGGTCCGCCGCCGCGGTATTGGTGTCGTCGCCGCCGATCGTGTGCAATACGTCGACGCCGTCTTTAACCAATTGGTCGGCCGCGACTTTTTGCGGGTCCTGACCTTCCTGAACCAGGCCGCGCTTCACGCAGTCCTTCGCGTTGGTCAGTTTGACGCGGCTGTTGCCGATCACCGAACCGCCGAATTTTTGCAACAGGCCGGCGTTGTCGCGCACCGCCTGGGTGACCTTGTAATAGTCGCCGAGCAAGAGGCCCTTGTAACCGCTGCGGTAGCAGATGATTTCGATCGACGGATCGATTTCATTGTAGCGCTCGATCAGGCTGCCGATCGCAGAGTTAAGGCAAGGGGCCAGGCCGCCGGCGGTCAAAATTGCAACTTTTTTAGGTTTGTTCATGTGCGTTTTTATAATCATTGATGGTTAAAAAATGCGTGGGTAAGGCGGCGACTCGGTGCCGGCTTACCCTTAGGTGCCCGCGTCATTCTGTCGGATACGGTTCACCGGGTTAACCGGTGAATTTTATCATAGAACCGGAAAATATCCCGGCATTATCAAAATGCCGCGACCGGCCGTAAATTATGGGAAAATAACGGCAGCCAACGCTTTCCCTTTTCACACCGCAGGTTGTTTGCATGATCGTTTTATGGACCGACGCCTTGATCTTTCTGCTGATCGCGATGATGATCGGCCTGGGAGTCACGATTCGCGGCAAGGAGCATTTCAGGCGTCCGCTCCGTCAAATCGCCGCGAGCCATAGCGGCATGGTATCCTTGATCGTACTGCTGTTCTTCATCGTGATCGGACTCGCCGATTCTATCCATTTCAAGGCCTCCGGCGATGACGGCAACGATGTGATCAGTGTGCTGGACACTTGGGCCGCGCCAATGCGCCGGCATGGCGAAAAAACCTATTCGGCGCCGTTTTCGGCATTCGGCTACGGCAAGGAAATGGTCACGGAGGACGACGGCACGGCGCGTTGGGACTATCCGCGCCTGAAATACGGCGGCGCGCATTTGAGCGATCCCGATACGCAGCTTGCCGCCGATATTCTGAAAAAGGGTTTATACGGCCTGTTCCAGGGCGCGAGTCTGTGCGCGTTTTTTGGGCTCATGCTCTGGGGCATTTATGCCGCGCGGCAAAAGCCATTCCTGCATGGCTCGGGTCCGGCCAGGAGCACGCTGGCGGTCGGTTTTGCGATCGTGACGGTCGGCTACGCGCTGTGTTATTTGTCCCTCTATTATCATGTTCTGGGCACCGACAAGGTCGGCGAGGACGTGTTTTACCAAACGATCAAAAGCATCCGCACCGGCCTCGTGATCGGCACGCTGACGACCTTGATTATGCTGCCGATGGCGATTTTTTTCGGCATCCTGGCCGGTTTTTTTCAGGGCTGGATCGACGATCTGATCCAGTATATTTATACGACCCTGAACTCGATCCCCGGCGTCTTGCTGATCGCGGCGTCGATCCTGATGGTGCAGGTGTACATGGCGAACCATGAGGAAGCCTTCACCAGCGTGGTCGTGCGCGCGGACATGCGGCTGTTGTTTCTGTGCATGATCCTCGGCGTGACCAGCTGGACCGGCCTGTGCCGGCTGCTCCGCGCCGAAACGCTGAAACTCAGGGAAATGGAATACGTGCAGGCGGCCAGGGCCTTGGGCGTCAAACAGGGCGCGATACTGGCGCGGCACATCCTGCCTAACGTGATGCACATCGTCTTGATCTCGGTCGTGCTCGATTTCAGCGCGCTGGTCTTGGCCGAGGCGGTATTGTCCTACATCAACATCGGCGTCGATCCGACGACCTACAGTTGGGGCAACATGATCAACGGCGCGCGTCTGGAAATGGCCCGCGAGCCGGTCGTCTGGTGGTCGCTGACCGCCGCGTTTGTATTCATGTTCATATTGGTCCTGGCGGCCAATCTGTTTGCGGATGTGGTGCAGGATGCGTTCGATCCGCGGCGAGCCGGCAACGGATAATCCCTCCAAAAATGGTGCGAGGTAAAACTATGGCAAAACAATATATTACCGATTCGGAAGGTCACAAAATATCGGTCATTTTACCTATTGCTGAATATGAGCAACTCATGGAGGATTTGGAGGACGCGATGGATGCCTGTGCGGCGTTGACCGAAGCCAAGCGCGATGGATTCATTGACTGGGAAGATATTAAGGCAAAGCATGGCTTATAAGATCAAATTTACGCCAGCCGCCGATAGACAATTTGCCAAGCTTATCCCAGAACGAAAACGAGCTATTTCCGACGCTTTAATGCGCTTGGCTGAGAATCCGCGTCATCATGGCGTCATTAAATTATCCGGTGAACATGATTTATATAGGGTCAGAGTCGGTAACTATCGGGTCATTTTTCAGATAGAAGACGATGTGCTTTATGTCGTGGTTGTAAAAATCGGTCATAGAAAAGAAATATATAAGAGCTAGCATGACGAATCCGCTATTGTCTGTTCACAGCCTCAGTGTCGCCTTCAATCGCCATCAAAAGGTCGTTGATAGGATCAGCTTCACGATCAATCCGGGCGAAACCTTCGCGCTGGTCGGCGAGTCGGGTTCCGGCAAGTCGATGACCGCGTTGTCGGTGCTGCGCTTGTTGCCGGATAACGCCAGTATCGAAGCCGAAGCGATCACCTTGAACGGCGACAATCTGCTCGAACATTCGGAACTCGAATTGTGCAAGGTTCGCGGCCGCCGCATCGGGCTGATCTTTCAGGACCCGATGTCATCGCTGAACCCGGTCATGACGATCGGTAGTCAGATCGCGGAAGTCATCGAGAGCCATTTTTCGCTGCCCAAGGCCGCGGTGCAGGCGCGCGTGCTGGAATTGCTGCAGCAGGTCGAGATTCCGCACCCGGAGCAGCGGGTCAACGATTACCCGCACCAACTCTCGGGCGGCCAAAGACAGCGCGTGATGATCGCGATTGCGCTGGCGGGCAAGCCGGATCTGTTGATCGCGGACGAGCCGACCACATCATTGGATGTGACGATTCAGGCGCAAATCCTCACGCTGCTCAAAAGCATTCAGCAGCACACCGGCATGGCGCTGTGGCTGATCAGCCACGATCTGGCGCTGGTGTCGACGATGGCGGACCGGGTTGCGGTGATGCAGCGGGGCCAGATCGTCGAGTCCGGGGCGCTGCCGGATTTTTTCCACCAGCCGAAACACCCTTATACGCAAAAGCTGCTCAAGGCCTTGCCGTCGATGCAGAGTTGCCTGAAGCATCAGCCTGAGGAAGCGCCGCCGCTGCTGAAAGTCGAGGATTTTCGCTGTTACTATCCGATCCGTAAGGGCCTGTTCAAACGCGTGGTCGATCATGTGCGCGCGGTCGACGGCGTCAGTTTCACGATTCCGCGCGGCAAGACCTTGGCGCTGGTCGGCGAATCCGGCTGCGGCAAGACCACGCTCGGCAAGGCCTTGTTGAATCTGATTCCGGGCGGCGAGGGACTGGTCAAGCTCGATGGCGTCGATCTCGGGCAATTGAGCGGGGAAGCGCTGCGGCAAAAGCGCGCGGACATGCAGATCGTGTTTCAGGACCCGTTTTCGTCGATGAATCCGCGCATGCTGGTCGGCGACATCGTCGCGGAAGGCCTTCGCGCCCTGCATCCTGGCATCGGCAGCGAGGCCAGGCGGGAAAAGGTCCGGCAGCTGCTCGAGCAGGTTGGTCTTCCGGCCGATGCGGCGCTGCGTTATCCGCATGAATTCTCGGGCGGCCAGCGCCAGCGCATCTGCATCGCGCGCTCCCTGGCGGTGAACCCGAAGCTGATCGTCTGCGACGAGCCGACCAGCGCGCTCGACGTGTCGGTGCAGGCGCAGATCATCGAATTATTGAAAACCTTGCAGCGCGAAAGCCAGGTCAGCTATCTGTTCATCACGCACGATCTGGCGGTCGTTGCCGAAATCGCCGACGAAGTCGCGGTGATGTACCGAGGCAAAATCGTCGAGCATGGCGAGGTGAAGCAGGTGCTTATCGAGCCGCGGCATGACTATACCCGCAAGCTGCTGACTGCCGCGCCCGTGCTGGCGGCCGGTTGACACTCAAATTTCTCCGTCAGTAACGCGATGGCTCTGGCAACGCCATCATGCGTTTGCATTTGCGCTCCGATGCGCTGGGCTTGTTCTCGATAGCAAGGTTCTGACAGTATCTTCCCAATTGTCTGCGCCAAGGCTTCAGCTGTTACGCTTTTTGCCGGTAACGGTTTGCCGGCCACGCCTAAGGACTGAAGCTGCCTCGCCCAGAACAATTGCTCGTCCATGAACGGCACCACCACGGATGGACAGCCTGCGCGCGTCGCCGCATGGGTCGTGCCCGCGCCGCCATGGTGCACCACGGCGGCACAACGTGCGAATACCGGTTGATGCGGATGTTTGCCGATAAAATAGACATCGCCTTGTTGGCTGCCTGCCGGATAATGGGCGGAACTGGTTTGGATGATGGCTCGGCAAGCGGATTTTTCCACGGCCTGCAAAAATAGGCCCATGCTCCATTCCGGTACCGCCTGCTGCAAACTGCCAAAGGTCATATACACCGGTGCCGGTCCCGCTTCCAGAAAGGCCGACAAGGATTCGGGCCACCGCCAGCGCCGGGTATCTTCGGTCAAATTGAGAAAACCGCAACTTTGATGAAATGCGGACCAATATTCGCTGCCCCGGCAAAACACCGGATCGACCGCCACCAGGTTCAATTGCTGCGAGGTCAGTAGTTCGCTGAGCATATTGGCGGGGGGCGTTAAGCCTGCCTCTCGCCATAATCGCGTCAACGGTTGTTTCAAAACCCAGTTGAAAATCGCATCCAGCAGTTTCCAGCTTGTCGGATTGAGGCATTTACCCAAATCCGGAAAGCTGAACGGCGGCAAGACCGGATTGGGAATGGCGGCATGACAGAAAGTCACGCTGTAAAATGGCTTATGTTGCAGTAGCGCAGCCAGTTTTAGCGGGTAAAGAAAATGATGGCCAATCACGCAATCGTTTTCGGCCACGAGGGCCTCCGCGGCTTGATAGATTAACGCTTCGGTCGGAAAAAAGGCTTCATCCAATAAAGCCCGGAGCCATTGCAAAGGATTCATCCGAAACGAGCGTTCGGCAAAATCTTCCATATCGAATGCGATGTGTTCGGGGACTTGCCGGTAGCCGATGTGCATTTGCTCGCAGATCGACTGGTAGCTTTGATTGTCGATGCTGCTGACCACCAGCGTGACCTGATGCCCTGCTTTTTGCAAGCCATCGGCCAGCGCCAGCAAGGGCCGGATGTCGCCATTGGAACCCCAAGTTTGAATGCCGATTTTCATAGTCGATGTCTTCCTGTCCGATCATCACCGCAACAGCCAACCCATTCATGACCGCATGCCGGCGATTATTTTATTAAACGATTATTCAACCGACTCGCCTTGAAGCGTCACCACCAGCTCTCGGCTTCCGCCATGGTTCCTGTGCTCGCACAGATAGATGCCTTGCCAGATACCTAGGTTCAGCCGTCCATGGGTGATCGGAATATTCAAGCTGCAGCCCAGAATGCTGCTTTTCAGATGGCTGGGCAGGTCATCGCTGCCTTCATAGGTATGCTTGTAATAAGGTTCATCCTCCGGCACCGCGCGGTTAAAGAAACTCTCAAAGTCCTGCCTTACCGTCGGATCGGCGTTCTCGTTAATGGTGAGCGAGGCGGATGTGTGCTTGATGAACACATTCAGCATGCCCACCGATACTTTCTCTAGCTCCGGAAGCTGCCTGAGGATGTCTTCCGTTACCAAATGAAAGCCGCGCGGTCGGGCTTTGAGCCGGATTTCTTTTTGTATCCACATCGAGGCGGTCCCTCACTGAAAAGGCGCATGATAGCATGGCCTGAAACCCAAGCTAACCGAATTCAGGATGGGGCGGCGGCCAGTATTGGCCGATCGCTTCGCGCTGCCAGAGTTGGCCGGTTTGCGTGCGTTGCTCCGGCGTTGCATAGGCATACCGGTACAGCATCGCGCGCACAAAAACCGGCGGACGGTCCGGAAAAGGATTCGTGCGCAGCAAGGCCAGGACGGGCGGCGATCCTTCCTGCAAGCGCGCCATGAACGCCGCAAACCACCCATCGAGCCTGGGGTTTTCGAGCGCGGCAAACCACAGTTGCCAGTCGAGCCGGGGCTGATGCGGAATGTTCCAGCGCAGATTGCGGGACAGATCTCCGGGCTTATCGTTGAATTCGTAAGCCTTCCAGGTCTTGCCGTCGTCGGAGCCCTCGATGATGATCTCGTGCCGTTCGGTATTCATCACCCCAAACGGGCCGTATTGATTGATCACCGCGAAATTCGAGGTCGTCAGCACCCAGGAGCGGAAGATTTGCGGGGTCCGACCTTGGGTGTTATGCATCCAGGCCGTAAGCGCGCAGACAATCAGCACGAAGGCGGTCCATGATCCTGCGATAAGATGCGCGGCGTCGCCCGGACGCGGCTGCTGTTGCTGAATATGGGCGACCAGGCGCGCAGGCAGTCTGCCGGCCAAGTCCCGGTCGTCGAACAGCCAAATGCACAAGAGGATCGTCAGCAGGTTGAAGAAATTATAATTGCCGGTCAGGATGATCGCGCTTTGCAGGCCGATAAAGCTCCATGCGGCGAACAGGCGGAAAGGGCGCGGCAGAAACACGAAAAACGGCACGATCAGTTCAAGCCAAAGCACGCCGGCCACGCAAAGCTTGTGAAACCAAGACGGCAGGAAATACGCGTAGTAGGCCAAGGGCGTGGGCAAGGGTTCGGTCAGGTAATGATAATTCAGCGCGGTCAGCTTGGCCCAGGCCGGATCGCCGCTCGCCAGCTTGACCACGCCGCCCATGAACATGAAGCGCGCGATCAGCCAGCGGTACAGAAAAACGTTGAACCGCGAGCCCCAGCTCAAAAAGATGCCGATAAACCCGGATTCGAGCAAGAACACGTCCCACTGAAACGAGAAGAAATCCTGTCCTGCGACCGTGACGGACAAATACAGCAGATAGCAGAGGATCAAGGCGGCTTTCTGCGCGATGTTCAGCAGCAACAGCAAGGACGCTGCGATGCCTGCATAACAGACCAGCTTGAGCGCCGGATCGGAAGCCGCGAGCCAGAACAGGGTCGGGAATTCGAAATAGCCGGCGCTGCCATAAATCGCCGCCATCTCCGTGAGTTTCGCCTCGATCGGCAGGATGCCCTGAACGCCGATCAAACCCTCGATTTGCACCGACATCGAGGCGAACGCGGCCAGATAAATCAGCGCCAGACCCCGCAGAAAAAGCCAGTTGACGAGCGCAAAAGGCGGCTCGGAGGAATCCGGTGGGTTCAGTCGGCGTTTGATTGAGTCGGGAACTCGCAAGAGCATTCTGGGTTCAAAGAAAGATAAAACGCGTCCGTGGGAGCGACGCCTACGTCGCGATTAAAACTTGCAAGTCGCGACGTAGGCGTCGCTCCCACCCCGTTCGCCTATCGATTTTCACGGTAAAGGCGGCGGTCGGTTAGTCAGCAGGTAGAAATCGATTATGCAGCAAAATAAAGTCACGGTCTATTACGACGGCGCCTGCCCGAAATGCGTTCGCGACCGGCAAAATTACGAGAAACTGTCGGGGGACACCGGTGAGCAGGTCTGCTGGTTCGACATTACCGGTCAGGAAAATCGGCTGCGGGAACTCGGCATCGATCCCGAGAAAGCCTTGACGGAACTGCATGTGCAGGATGCCGCCGGGCGGATTCATGCGGAGCTCGACGCGTACATTCTATTGATGCGCAAAGTGCGGCTACTCAGGCCGTTGGCCTGGGTAATCGGCTTGCCGGTGATCCGGCCGCTGTTGGCGCGTCTCTATCACTGGCAGGTGAACCGGCGCTTGCGGAAGAGAAGAATTTTGCTTTAAAATCAACAATGATCTTTCGGTGAAGTTGCCGCGGTATTTTTAGGTTAACGGCGCAAAACACTTTGAAAGTTATTAAGCCTGTGGTATATTAATGCTTTTAGGATATTCCAGTGAGTTATCCTAATAGCAGGGGCTCGTAAAAGGTTGTTGGTTCGGATCCAGCCCCCGCTACCACTTACACGGAAGCCCCATTATGGGGTTTTTTATTTTCTGGGCTCCGGTTTTGTGGTTGTAGCATTTGCTTGTCAATGTGAAGAGCCCTGGGCTCTTTTTTTTTGTGCGGTGAAAAGGTAGGAAAAATGAAGCAGGCTCCCGAACATTTGGTTGCCTTAATCGAGCCGGTCGTGGAAGGCTTGGGTTATGAATGTGTCGGCATTGAATATCACCCACATCCGCGGCATGGTTTATTAAGAATCTATATCGACAGTGACAACGGCATTTTGGTCGAGGACTGTTCGAAAGTCAGTCATCAGGTCAGCGGCGTGCTCGATGTCGAAGATCCGATTCCCGACAATTATCAATTGGAAGTGTCCTCGCCGGGGGCAGACCGGCCGTTTTTCAAGCTCAGTCAGTTTGAACGCTTCACCGGCAGCACCGTGTTGGTGAATCTGTTCAAGGCGATCGGCGGACGCAAGCGGATTACCGGTCTGATCGAAAAGGTCGAAGAAGATATCATTACACTGACCGAAAACGGCCAAACTTTTGAAGTGCCGTTTTCGGCGATCAGTAAGGCGCGTCTGGTGCCGGACTATTTAATCGAAAAAGGAGTACGCAGTGGCAAATAAAGAGATTTTGTTGGTCGTGGATGTCTTTTCCAACGAGAAAGCGATTGAAAAAGAGGTTGTCTTTCAGGCGATGGAATCGGCACTGGAAATGGCAACGACCAAACGCTATGCCAATCCAATCAAAGCCCGCGTCGAGATCGATAGAAAAACCGGCGATTATAAGACTTATCGGCAGTGGGATGTGGTCGCGCCGAATAGCGAAATCAACGGTGATGTCGAATTTCCGGGCACGCAGATATTGATCGATGTCGCGAAGTTCGACAATCCGAATGCCGAGGTCGGCGATGTGGTCGAGGAAGAGATCGAATCGGTCGACTTTGGCCGTATTGCCGCGCAGACCGCGAAGCAGGTGATCATTCACAAGATCCGCGAGGCCGAGCGCAAGAAAATCGTCGATGCCTATCAGAGCCGAGTCGGCGAACTGATTACCGGCGTCGTCAAGCGCATCGAAAAGGGCAGCGTGTATCTGGATCTGGGCGGCCATGTCGAGGCTTATATTGCGAAGGAAGAGATGATTCCGCGCGAAGCGGTGCGCGTCGGCGACCGTATCCGCGGTTATTTGAAAGATGTTCGTTCCGAGCCGCGCGGCCCGCAATTGTTTGTCAGCCGGACCGCGCCGGAATTGTTGATTGCGTTGTTCCGCCTGGAAGTGCCCGAGGTCAGCGAAGGCATGATCTCGCTGATGGGCGCGGCCCGCGATCCGGGTTCGCGCGCGAAAATCGCGGTCAAGAGCAACGATCCGCGTCTCGACCCGGTCGGCGCCTGCGTCGGCATGCGCGGATCGCGCGTGCAGTCGGTGTCGAACGAACTGGCCGGCGAGCGTGTCGACATCATTCTTTGGAATCCGAACGAAGCGCAATATGTGATCAATGCGATGTCGCCGGCCGAAATTCAGTCGATCGTGGTCGATGAAGACCGGCATTCGATGGACTTGGCGGTCAGCACCGACAACCTGTCGCAGGCCATCGGCCGCGGCGGCCAGAACGTGCGTCTGGCGACGCTATTGACCGGTTGGGAACTGAACGTGATCGATGCGTCGAAAGCCGAAGCGAATAGCGAAGCGGAAGCGATGAAGATCAAAGATATGTTCGTCCAGGAACTCGATGTCGATGACGACATTGCGATGACCCTGGTCGAGGTCGGTTTCAATACGATCGAAGAGATCGCCTATGTACCGGTCAGCGAAATGCTCGAAATCGAAGGCTTCGATGAAGAATTGGTGAACGAGTTACGTAGCCGCGCGAAAGATGTGTTGTTGATCAGCGCAATCGCGGCCGAGGAAAAAATTGAAACCAACGAGCCAGCCCAGGATCTTTTGGAGATGGAGGGTATGGACGAGGATCTGGCTTATGAATTGGCCAGCCGCGGTATAATCACGATGGACGATCTGGCGGAGCAGTCGATTGACGATTTGCTGAGCGTACCTGAAATGAATGAGGATCGCGCGGCAAAGTTGATTATGAAGGCGCGAGAGCCCTGGTTTTCAGAAGAGAAAGGCGAGTAAGGCAGGAGTAGGCGATGAGCGATCAAACAGTACGGCAATTGGCCGAGGTAGTCAGAATACCTCTGGAAAAACTATTGGAGCAGTTGAAGGAAGCGGGTTTATCGGCCACTACGCCGGACGACGTGATCAGCGAAGAGGAAAAATTGCGGCTCCTGACGCATTTGCGCAAACGCCACGGCAAGGATGAAAGCGGGTCTAAAACCGCGCCTAGTCGCGTGACGCTGGAACGGCGCAAGGTAATCGAAATGAAGCAGGCGAGCGTGCCGGGCACGGCGACCAAGACGATCAGCGTCGAAGTTCGCAAAAAGAAAACCTATATCAACAAGCGCGAGCTTTCTGAAGCCCCTGAAACGAAAGTGGCGGTGCAGCCGCAGCCGGTGCACGCAGAGCCGTCGGTCGTAACCGCGGCCGAACCTGCGATTGTGCTTGAGCAGGCAGCCCTCCCGGCCGAAGCGGTCAAGGTGACTGAGCCGGCGGCGGCAGCGGTACAGCCGGTGGAGGCCAAAAAGGCGCCGGCGGCGGAACCTATCGTTGAGCCGCAGGAAGAATATGAGGAAGAGGTCGTTGAAGTTAAAGTTGAACCGAAAGCGGCGGAACCGGTAACCCCGGCTGAAGCGGCCAAAGCCAAGGAAGCTAAAAAAATCAAAACCGAAAAAGCCGGCAAGCCGAAGGAAGCCGAAGAGGTCAAAAAGAAGATGACCGAAAAGGAGATCCGGGTCGAAGAATCGATCAAGCGCACCGCCGAAAAAGTCCGGCAGCAGGCCCAGCAGAAGCAGGAAACGCTGCATCGTAAAAAACAGCGCGACGTCGGTGTGTTGACCGAAGGCCGTGATGCCCCGCGCCGGCCGAAGAAAAAAGGCAGCAAGGCGCCGCAGCAGCAGCGTTCAAGTGCGCCGCATGAAGGCAAGCACCAATTCGAGATGCCGTCCGCGCCGATCGTGAAGGACGTCACGATCCCCGAAACGATTCTGGTTTCCGATCTCGCGAACAAGATGAGCGTGAAGGTGGCGCTGGTGATCAAGCAATTGATGAAGCTCGGCATCATGGCGACCATCAATCAGAGCATCGACCAGGAAACCGCGGTGATTTTGGTCGAGGAAATGGGCCATAAAGCGGTCATGCAGAGCGACGACGATCTTGAAAAAGAAATGCTCGCCGAGGCACAAGTGGAAGAAACCTTCCCCGAACTGCCGCGCGCGCCGATCGTCACGATCATGGGCCATGTCGACCACGGCAAGACCTCCTTGCTCGACTATATTCGTAAAACCCGGGTTGCCGCCGGCGAAGCGGGCGGCATTACCCAGCACATCGGCGCCTATCAGGTCAAAACCGACCACGGTTCGGTTACCTTCCTCGATACGCCGGGCCATGCCGCGTTTACCGCGATGCGGGCACGCGGCGCCGATCTGACCGACGTGGTCATCGTGGTGGTCGCGGCCGACGACGGCGTGATGCCGCAAACGAAGGAAGCGGTCGAACATGCCCGCGCCGCGAATGTGCCGATCATCGTCGCGATGAACAAGATGGACAAGCCGGACGCGAACCCCGACAAGGTGATGCAGGAATTGTCGGTGATCAACGTCCTGGCCGAAGAATGGGGCGGCGATGTGCAGTTCCTGAAAATCTCGGCGAAGACCGGCGAGGGCATCGACGATCTGATCGAAGCCTTGGTCGTACAAACCGAAATTCTCGAACTGAAAGCGCCGATCGAAGGCCCGGCCTCCGGTATCGTGATCGAATCCCGTCTGGACAAAGGCCGCGGCGCAGTCGCGACCATCCTGGTGCAAAGAGGCACGCTCGAGAGTGGCCAGATGGTGCTTTGCGGGCAAGAATTCGGCCGGGTGCGGGCGATGTTCAACGAAAACGGCAAAGCGATCAAGGATGCGGGCCCCTCGGTTCCGGTCGAAATCCTCGGCTTGTCGGGTACGCCGAATGCGGGCGACGAGTTCCTGGTCGTGCAAAACGAACGGATTGCCAAAGACTTGGCTAAACACCGTGAAGAACGCAAGCGGACCACCCGCCATGCGGCGCAACAGGCTTCCAAGCTGGATGAAGTGTTCTCCAGAATGACCGCCGGCGAGGTCGCGAGCCTGAATCTGGTGATCAAGACCGACGTGCAGGGCAGTCTCGAAGCGCTGCGCAGCGCCTTGGTCGATCTGTCGAACCCGGAAGTCGAGGTCAAGGTGGTCTTTGGCGGCGTCGGCGGCATCAACGAAGGCGATGCGAACCTGGCGTTGGCGTCCGGCGCTATCCTGATGGGCTTCAATGTCCGTGCCGATGCGACTGCGCGCAAGCTGATCGAAGAGAAGGGCATCGACCTGCATTATTACAGCGTCATCTACGAAGCGATCGACGAAGTCAAAAACTCGATCAGCGGCATGTTGGCGCCGGAAATCAAGGAGCAGATCGTCGGTTTGGCCGAGGTCCGCGATGTCTTCCGTTCGCCGAAATTCGGCGCGGTCGCCGGCTGTATGGTCATCGAAGGTTTCGTCAAACGCAACCTGCCGATTCGCGTACTGCGCGAAAACGTGGTGATCTATGAAGGCCAGCTCGAATCGCTGCGCCGCTTCAAGGATGACGTGGCCGAAGTTAAGATGGGCATGGAGTGCGGCATCGGCGTCAAAAACTATAACGACGTCAAAGCCGGCGACCAGATCGAAGTCTTTGAACGGACCGAAGTTAAACGCGTATTGTAAATAACCATGGCAAAAGAATTTGGGCGCAGCGCCCGCGTGTCATCCGAAATGCAGAAGGAACTGTCGTTCATTCTGCAGCGGATTGTGAAGGACTACCGGCTCGGCTTCGTGACGATCAATGAAGTCGTTCTGACCAAGGATTTGGCGGTCGCGAAAATCTATTTCACGGTGCTGAATGCGGACGCCGACGGCAAGAAGAGTCATGTCAAAAAGCTGAATCAGCTGGCGCCGGTGATTCGGCACGAGCTCGCGCAGCGGATGATGCTGCGGCACATTTCGGAACTGCGCTTTCTTTATGACGATTCGTTCGATACCGGCATGCGCGTCGCGGAACTGCTCAGCGACATCGACAAGACCGACAAAGACCCCGAGCAGGAATGAGCAAACGCGCTAACCGGCGCAATGTGCACGGCATATTGCTGCTGGATAAACGCCTCGGCGTGTCTTCGAATCAGGCGCTGCAGGAAGTCAAACGCTTGCTGAATGCCGCGAAAGCCGGCCATACCGGCAGCCTCGATCCGTTGGCGACAGGGCTTCTGCCTTTGTGTTTCGGCGAAGCGACCAAGGTATCCGGCATGATGCTCGATGACGACAAGCGCTACCGGGTCGTGATCCGGCTCGGCGTGTTGACCGATACCGGCGATGCCGAAGGCGCGGTGCTGGAAACGAAACCGGTGCCGGAGATCACGCAGGCGATGCTCGATGCCTGTCTGCAACGCTTCACCGGCGAGCTCGACCAGGTGCCGCCGATGTACTCGGCGCTGAAACTGAACGGCAAGAAGCTGTACGAGTTGGCGCGCGAAGGCAAGACGGTCGAGCGCAAGGCGCGGCGGATCACGATCTACGCACTGAAACAGCTCGATTTCGAGCGCGACCGGCTGACGCTGGAAGTGTTCTGTTCGAAAGGCACCTACATCCGCTCGCTCGCGGAAGACATCGGCGCGCATTTCGGCTGCGGCGGGACGGTCGCGGAACTGCGCCGCCTGCAGGCGGGCATGTTTGATCTCGATCAGGCGTTTACGATAGAGCAATTACGCGCGCTGGACGCGCATCAGCTCGATGCCTGTCTGCTCGCTGTCGATGTGCCGTTGCAAGCGCTGCCGGCCGTCGAATTGCAGGATGTCGATGCCGGCAAGATCAGAAACGGACAAGCGGTCAATGCCGAATTGTCCCCGCCGGGGCAGGTGCGTCTGTACCACGCCGGCGCGTTTTTAGGCTTGGGCGAAATGCGAATGGATGGTAAACTAGCGCCTTGCAGAGTGTTCAATCTGGTCGAATAAGCAGTTTTACGCCGGGGTATATCCCTGGCAGTAGTTCCCACGCTCCGCATCACTGCCATTAGGTTAAGAAGTTTTGTTTGAAAATCCCCCCTAACCCCCCTTTTTCAAAGGGGTGATGCGCGTCCTCTTTTTTCAAGGGGGATGTGCTTCCCCCTTTGATAAAGGGGGACTGAGGGGGATTTTATAAAAGGCTTCTTCATTAACTTGATGAAAGTGGCGCTCCGCTTCGGAACGCAGAGCGTTCCTCGGCCGGGTTCCCGCAGAGCATGGGAGCCATCAGGCATGTAGGGTGGATAAGCGCAGCGCATCCACCGCGTCGGCTTGGCGGATACCCAGGGTACAAGGCCCCTACCGCTATTATGCAATTTTGAGCGCGAATTCATTTTTCGCGCTTTTTTACCCATCTTCTACCCCCTATCGTGGAAATGGGTGTGTGACCCCGCCCTCATCAGGGCTTTTTTTAATTATCTAACTATATCCATAGGGTTTAATAAAATGCCATTTACTGCGGAACAAAAGAAAAAAATCGTTGAAGAATACCGTCTGTCCGAAACCGATACCGGTTCCCCGGAAGTGCAGGTCGCTCTGTTGACCGCGCACATCCAACACCTGACGCCGCACTTCGCCGCGCACAAGAAAGACAACCACTCACGTCGTGGTTTGTTACGGATGGTCAATCAACGCCGCAAACTGCTCGATTATCTGAAAAGCAAAGACGGTGACCGCTACCGCACGCTGATCGAACGTCTCGGTTTGCGCAAATAAGACCAGACTGAAAACGGCGCCGGTTCGGCGCCGTTTGCATTTCAGCGTTACCCCCGTTTTATCCTAAACAATTTCTACGCAAAGGAACCTAATAGTGAATCCTATCAGGAAAGAATTTCAGTACGGTGATCGCACTGTCACGTTGGAAACCGGTGAAATCGCACGCCAAGCCCATGGCGCCGTGATCATCGATGTCGAGGGCACCTCGTTATTGGTGACCGTCGTTAGCAAAAAAGATACAGGCGGCAACGACTTTTTTCCGTTGACGGTGAATTATCAGGAAAAAGCCTATGCAGCCGGCAAGATCCCCGGCGGTTTTTTCAAGCGTGAAGGACGTCCGTCCGAACAGGAAACGCTGATTTCGCGTCTGATCGACCGTCCGATGCGTCCGATGTTCCCGGAAGGCTACAGGGATGAAGTCCAGATCATCGCGACCGTGATCTCGCTGAATCCGGAAGTCGATACCGAAATTCCGGCCCTGCTCGGCGCTTCTGCGGCCCTGGCCGTTTCAGGCTTGCCGTTCAACGGCCCGGTCGGTGCGGCAAGAGTCGGCTTCAAGGACGGTCAGTATCTGTTGAATCCGTCACCGGCCGCGTTGAAGGAATCGCGCCTGCAACTGGTCGTTGCCGGTACCGCCAATGCGGTGTTGATGGTCGAATCAGAAGCCGACTGCCTGACCGAAGATGAAATGCTCGGCGCCGTGCTGTTCGGCCATGAGCACATGCAGACCGCGATCAATGCGATCAATGAATTTGCCGCGGCGGCCGGCGCCGGCGTGGTCACCTGGACCGCTGCCGATGCCGATGTCGAACTGGTGCGCCTGGTGACGGCCGAAGTCGAGGAAGACATCAAGGACGCCTATCGCATCGCCGAAAAACTGGTCAGACAGGATAGGCTGAAAGTGATTCGCAATGCGGCGGTCGAAAAACTGACCGCGACCGGCGAATATGCCGAAAAAGCGATCCGCCACATCATCGAAGATCTCGAATACAACATCGTTCGTCACGCGATCCTGAGCGAAAAGCGGCGGATCGACGGCCGCGAGCTCGCTACGGTTCGCCCGATCACGATCCGGACCGGCGTGCTGCCGAGAACCCACGGCTCGGCCTTGTTCACCCGCGGCGAAACGCAAGCTCTGGTCGTCGCGACGCTGGGCACCCAGCGCGATGCGCAAATCATCGATGCGCTGGCCGGCGAATACAAAGACCTGTTCATGCTGCACTACAACTTCCCGCCGTTCAGCGTCGGCGAAACCGGCTTCGTCGGTTCTCCGAAGCGTCGCGAGATCGGCCACGGCCGTCTGGCGAAGCGCGGTGTGTTGGCGGTATTGCCGGTCATGGAAGAATTTCCGTATGTGATCCGCGTCGTCTCCGAAATCACCGAATCGAACGGCTCCAGCTCGATGGCCTCGGTGTGCGGCAGCAGTTTGGCGCTGATGGACGCCGGCGTGCCGATCAAGGCTCCGGTTGCGGGTATCGCGATGGGTCTGATCAAGGAAGGTGACGATTTTGCGGTCCTGTCCGACATCATGGGTGATGAAGATCACCTCGGCGACATGGATTTCAAGGTCGCGGGGACTTCTGACGGCATCACCGCGCTGCAAATGGACATCAAGATCGACGGCATCACCGCCGAGATCATGAAGGCCGCGCTGGCGCAAGCCAAGACCGGCCGTATCCATATCCTCGGCGAAATGAACAAGGTGTTGTCGACCGCGCGCGAACACATGTCCGATTATGCGCCGCGCATCATCACCTTCAAGATCGATCCGAGCAAGATTCGCGAAGTGATCGGCAAAGGCGGTGCGACGATCCGCGGCATCACCGAAATCACCGGCGCGAGCGTCGATCTGACCGATGACGGCGTCGTCAAGATCGCCTCGGTCGACAAGGCGGCCGGCGAAGAAGCGCGCCGTCTGATCGAAGAGATCACCGCCGAAGTCGAAGTCGGCAAGATTTACGAAGGCAAGGTCGTCCGTCTGATGGACTTCGGCGCGTTCGTAACGATCCTGCCCGGCAAAGACGGCTTGGTGCATATCTCGCAAATCTCGAACGAGCATGTCGACAAGGTCAGCGACAAACTGGCGGAAGGCGATGTGGTCAGAGTGAAAGTGCTGGAGATCGACCGCCAAGGCCGCGTCCGGCTCAGCATGAAGGAAGCCGAGAAAGAAGAAGATTAACCTTTCTAGGTGTCCCAGTTATTAAAAGGGCCGCAAGGCCCTTTTTTTACGCTGTTTTATTGATAAAACCAAGATTCAACGGCTTTTAAAGGCGCTTTACGACACGTAAAGTCAAGGGTTCTGGATGTACCCGTTATGGGGTTTTTTTTCATCAATAATTCTATCTTAAGGGTTTGCCGTCATTTTTATTAAAAACGACTAATGTCTTAATATTATTTTAACATTTCGAGGGTATAATTCCCATAAACCTAAATACTCCCGTCACAGTTCTTTTCAAGCAAATGCATCAGTAACTGTCAATTGTTCTCGAATGAATCTTTGGTTGAAATTAATGCGTATTTAAGATGGCGGTGCTGCCATTGTGAATTCTTCCAGGTTATAAGTCGCTTTTTCACTTCGTCACACTTAGAAGCATCCATGATTTTTATGTCGTTATGCATGGTTGTCAAGAATTGGTAACGAATAGTATTTACAATATATCGTTACTGCAAATAAACGGTGCTAGTATTTAATTTCTTTTCTGTTACTTGATCTATTTCACTATATCAGTAAATAATTGCGGTTAGAGTTCTTGTTTCTTAATATATATAGAGTGTAGGTCGCTTTTTAGGGCGGTCCAGATTACCGGTCATGTTGGGTTAACTCCTTAGGCATGTTAGACTGATTGTTGAATATAAAAGGGATGACAGCTATGAAAATTCTATCGGAACCACCGGTCATTGCTTTGGCTAAAAGAATAATAGACCCGTCCGTCTGTGGGTTAAGCTTTCTTGTCTTTATCTATGTTTATCAGGTTCCTTGGGATAGCTATCATTCTATCCTATTCATAGCGGCAATCTTGTTTTCCTCGATTGTTTCTCAAATGCTCAGGCCGTTGCAAAATTTTCGCGAAAGCAACGTTTATTCGTACATTTCCGCTGTTCTGCTTGGAAGCAGCTTATTTATTTTGCTGATTTATTCGGTGTTTTTAAACACCGAATTTTCTGAGCATGTAAAAGCGTACGTCGTGATGCTTTGGTTGCTATCCTTGCCGCTTTTTTTATTGGCCGCTCATGGAATGCTTCATGGTTGGCTGAAAAACCAGCACCAAAAAACCAGAATACGTAAATGTGTGATAGTTGGCGCCACAGAGGTGGCCTATCAGCTCAGCAGAGAATTTCAAAAGGATCGCAGTCTACTGATACAGGTTGAAGGATTTTTAGATTCTCGCGAGCAAGACCGAATTTGGCCAGACTGCAAAGAAAGCCTTTTAGGCGGGCTCGATAGGGTCTTGCCCTATGTTAAAGAGCATGGCATTCAGGTGGTTTTTATTGCCTTGCCGATCAGATATGAAGATCGAATCGCTAGTTTGCTGGAGGAATTGCGCGACACCACGGCTTCGATTTATTTTGTGCCGGACATATTGAGTTTTAACCTGATACAGTCACGTGTTGATTCCATTCACAACATCCCAGTCGTATCGTTATTGGAAAGTCCGATTCATCATCTCAATGCGATTTGGAAGTGCACATTCGATTTTTGTGCTTCATTATGCATTTTGTTGTTCATTTCTCCGATATTATTACTTATCGCATGCGTTATCAAACTATTATCTCCAGGTCCGATACTCTTTAAACAAACAAGATACGGACTCGATGGAAGAGAGATTAAAGTCTACAAATTTAGAACGATGAACGTATGCGATAATGGGGCAAACATACAACAGGCAACGAAGGGCGATTCCCGGATTTATCCTTTTGGCGCATTTCTAAGAAAGACATCCTTGGATGAACTCCCACAGTTTTTTAATGTACTTAAAGGAGATATGAGTATAGTGGGGCCTAGACCGCATGCCGTCGCACATAATGAGGAATATAGAAAGCTCATTCAGGGTTATATGTTGCGGCATAAAGTCAAACCGGGTATCACCGGTTGGGCGCAAGTACATGGATTACGCGGTGAAACGGAAACACTCGAGAAAATGGAAAAAAGAGTCGAGTATGATCTGGAATACCTGAAGAATTGGTCATTGTTATTGGATATCTTGATCATCATCCGGACGTTTGGCGTCGTGCTTAAAACCACTAATGCACATTAGAAAGTTATTTTGCTATCAACTGCGGCTTTCCTTGTTATTGAATCATGGACAGAAAATAAAATAACTTGGTGCTTTGGAGTAAGCATTCACCTCCCCCTTTGAAAAAGGGGGATCGAGGGGGATTTATTTAGAAAATCTCCCCTTCCCCTCTTTTTCAAAGAGGGGGGCTGAACGGTTACGCTTTGGATAACGCGGGAAGGAATCTAGCAAACTCTTGCCAAGAAAGAATCGCCTTAGATGCTTAGGATATGGTCATAAATAACTTCCCGATAAAATTTTCCGTTCGTCCTGAGCTTGTCGAAGGATGGACGGAAAATTCCCGGCTCATGCTGTCACCCGTTCATGCTTCGACGAACTCAGCACGAACGGGTGACAGCATTTAGGAAAGTTATTTTTGACAGAATCCTTAGTTTATGTTTGTGTCTTTATACATCCTGCGCAGCAGTAAGGCGTAGGGCTATGCATAATATTTTTGGATACAACCTATGACAAAGAATACGATAGTTTCGATTTCGGTTTTTTTTATTTTGATGGCTAGCGGTCAAGCATTTGCGGAACGAGGAAAAGATGCAGGTGAGGGCAGTAAGGGCTTGAAGATCGCTCTCGAGAAAGTAACCAATGCCGCTGATGACCGTCGTGGCAATGGCGGTGGCAACGGTAATGGCGGCGGCAACGGTAATGGCGGCGGCAACGGTAATGGTAATGGTAATGGTGGTGGCGACGATCATGGCGGTGGTCACGGAGATGACGGACATCCCGGTCACTGCCGGGGAAATGTTTCTCCCTGCTAAGGATATGGTCATAAATAACTTCCCGGCTCATGCTGTCACCCGTTCATGCTTCGCCGAACTCAGCACGAACGGGTGACTGCATTTAGGAAAGTTATTTTTGACGAAATCCTAACGATAAAATGCTTTAGTAAGGCAAGCTCCGGCTGAGTTTATTTTCTGGTTCCCACCTGCCACGTCACTGCCATTAAGTTAAGGCGGTTATCTCCCTCTCCCTTCGGGAGAGGGGCGGGGTGAGGGGAATAAAATAAGGAAAATTTTTTATTTTGATCCCCTAGGCAATAGCTCCGGCATTGCTCTAACTCCTGCATCCTTGCAGTCGTCATCCTAGCCTTCTTCCGGAGGGAGAAGGAACCGGCCATCCTTAACTTAATGGCAGTGGAGCGGCGCGTGGGAACGAGGAAACATGATCTTAAACCGGATTAGATGCGCATTTTGAAAGAAGACAGAGTTATTTGCAGATGAATGGATTCTCTTTATCCGGCTTTTTTCGCTGGCTGGAACGTTCAATCTATGTGGGTTTTATGGGGGCGTTTATCGTATCTCCATTACCCTTGGGCGGTAACCGAGGCTGGGCATTCTTGGCCTTGTCAGCCGTATTCCTGATTCTGCTGGCCGGGCATTTGCTTGTGCAATGGCACAGAGCCCTGATAGCGCCGACAAAAAAACAGACACCGTCTATCCATTTGGGTAAGTTTCTGTTAATCTTTGCGGCCTTTTGGATGTGGGCCCAGGCGACTCTTGAACTGCCGGCAAGCTGGCTGGCAAATCTCTCTCCGGCTACGCTGGAAATTTATACGTCGGCGCTAAATGTTTTGCAGCCAGGTCAAGCAGAGAACGCTTTTCCTATTTCATTAGAGCCAGGAAAGACACTCGATAGAGCCATGCTGACATTAGGCTGTTTTGCGATGGTTTGCTTAATGACCGGATTGATCAATAGCCGAAAGCGGCTGGTACAGTTTTGCTATATGCTGGTTTTGACAGGCGTGTTTCAAGCGTTTTATGGTGCCATGATGACATTAACCGGCGTGGAATATTTATTTTTAGTGCCAAAAGACGCTTATATCGGCAATGCGACAGGCACCTTCGTCAATCGCAACCATTTGGCCGGATATCTGGAAATGACTTTGCCCATAGGAATTGGCTTGTTATTAGGCTCACGCAAAGGATCAGATCAGGTTCGTCGGCATTGGCGCGGAATATTGACTTATATCCTGCAAACCTTGTTGAGCCCGATTGCCATTTTGCGCTGCTTGCTGGTCGTGATGGTGATTGGGCTATTGATGACTCATTCCCGAATGGGCAATGCAGGCTTTTTCAACGCGTTGTTGATTACCTCGGCGATCGCCTTTTTTTCGGCCAGGCAGTTTCGCCGTCCAGGCTTCGTCGCGATCATCATCAGTATTGTCGCGGTGGATATTGCTTTGTTGGGTACATGGTTCGATCTTAGCCAAGTCATGAATAGGATTGAAACTACCGGACTCGATCACGAAAGCCGAGACGAAGTTGTGCAATACGTGCTGCAGATGATTCCCGATTTTTGGCTGGCCGGAACAGGGGCGGGCACATTCGCTTATATTTTCCCCAAATACAGCCAATCTGTCGTTGGCTTTTACGATTATGCCCACAACGATTATCTGCAAATTTTGGTCGAACTGGGAGTTATCGGTTGTGTTCCCTTGGCGGGCTTGGTGATTCTCGGCTTGCTGAACGGATGGTCGCTGTTGCGGAGCAAAGATTCAAAATTGCTGACAGGAATCGGCTTTGCATCGATCATGGGCACGGTCAGTCTGCTGATTCATTCTACGGTGGATTTCAATTTACAGATACCCGCCAATATCCTGTTGTTTGTGACTTTGCTGACATTGCCGCAGGTTGCCCGGCAAGCGCTTAACCATCGCCCTTTAAGCCCACTCGAAGATTATGCGCATTAATCATCGCAAGTTTGCCTGGGGCTTGTTGGCTTTTTGTGGTCCGATAGCGGCCGAAGAGCTGGATATCAGGAAAGATCCGGTCATTATTCCAGCAGGTCCCTTTGAATTCGCGCCGATCTTCGAAGCGGCGGAGTCTTACAATGACAACATATTTCAGCAGAATAGATTCCAAAGAGACTCCTTATTGACGCAATTTCACGCGGGAGGTCAGCTAGCGTTGGAAAGGCAATTGAACCGCTACGCCGTGACTTATACTCTGCAAAGCTCCCAGTATCATAATAGCCCGCAAGACGACTATATCGATCATTTTGTCGGCGGCACTTCGCATATTGAATTTACCAGTCGCAATCGGCTGGATGTGAATATGGGTTATCTGGATAGCCATTACCAGCGAGGGGTTTTTCTGGGAAGAGATTTGATAAGTCCAACAGGGCAGAACGGAATCGATGCGCTTAGCGCAACAGGGAGGTCAGGACCCGATCAATATCATCTGCATACCGCCGATGCGACCTATCGTTACGGCAGGGCCGAAGCCAAGGGCAATCTGGAGTTGAAGTTTAATGCCCTGGACTATACGTTCCAAAATAACCGCGAGTTTACGGCGAGACAAGATAGAACGCAGTTTGTTGTGACGCCCGGTTTTTATTTCCGGATAGCGCCAAAGACCACCTTGCAGACACAGGTTGAAAATCAATTGATCAAGCACAGACAGGCCGAGGTATCAGGCTTTGATAGTCTAAAACAGCGTTTTCTGCTCGGCGGAACTTGGGCATACTCGACCAAGACTCAAATTGGCGCACGGATCGGCTATTTGCGGCAGGAGTTCGATAACCCCACAGATCCCAAAGCAAAGGAATTTGATGATGTAACATGGGATTTATCAGCGAGTTGGTCTCCGTTGAGTTATTCGCGCTTCAATCTGAGCATCGCGCGCGACGTGAGCCCATCAGTTGCTAGTGATAATCTTCGTGCATCGGATCGCTATCGTTTGGGCTGGACTCACGATTGGACTCCGCGCGTGAAAACCCAACTGTTCGGATCGCGCGAAAATGCTGAAAATCTGGGTATCAAGCGACAAGATGATTACACCTCGTTTGGTGTTGATTTGAACTATGGCATTCGGCGCTGGTTAGGCATTGGTATCAATTACACTTACCGCAGCCTAAAGTCGGAAAACCAACAACTGGATTTCAATCAGAATGTAATTATGTTTTATCTGACTGGTAACCCGCGTATTTCCGACGACGCCAAAACCCCCTGGGCTTCATGGTATTGAAGTGATAAGAACATTCATGAACAAAATTTTATTTTTATATTTTGCGTTACTCATATCGGGTGCCGCTAATGCGACTACTGAGTCACCTGTTGAAAATGGATTAATGTCCCATTATGAGCTGGGCGCAGGAGACAAAATCCTGATTACGGTGTTTCGCGAGCCCGATCTCACCTTGGAAGCCAAGTTGACCGACGCCGGCACCATTATCTTTCCTTTTCTAGGTGAAATGAGTGTGAAGGGCTTAACGGTGGGTAAACTCAAGGACAAAATCACGCAAGGTCTCATTGGCCGCTATCTGAAAGATCCGAGCGTCAGTGTGTCGGTCCTGACGTATCGCGAGTTTTTCGTGAATGGCGAAGTTAAACAACCGGGGGCGTTTCCCTACTTACCGGGGCTGACCGTGCAAAAGGCCATCTCGATGGCCGGCGGCTTTACCGAGCGCGCTTCGCAATCGAGTGTTCAGCTCGAACGAGAAAAAGACGCGAAGCGCCAAGGCATTGAAGTGAAGTTGGATGCAACTATCGCTCCGGGCGACGTGGTGATTGTCGAGGAGAGTTTTTTCTGATGAATGATTTAAGACTAAGGCCTACAACGCAGAACGCCATGCCTGAGCAAAGCTTAAGAATGGATAGATTTTTGCAGGATGATGCTTTTATTGAAGAAGAGAGCATAGACCTGCTCCATTACTGGCGCGTCGTGCGCCAATATCAATGGCGGATATTGCTGTTGGCGTTGGTGGCAACGGTACTGGCAGGGCTTTTCGTTTTTACGATCAAACCGGTCTATCGTTCCTCCGCAACGCTGCTGGTGGAGGGTAAGCAGGGCAATTTGCTTTCTTCGATCGAAGACGTTTATTCGATGGATACTAGCCGTGCGGAATATTTTCAAACCCAGTTTGAAATTATCAAGTCCCCCGATTTGGCGCGCAAAGTCATACAGCGCATGAAACTGGCTGGCCATCCCGAATTCAACGAGAAGAAGCCGGAAAGCGAGAGTCAGCCTTTTGGGAAGGAGTGGCTGGCGATGCTGCCGGCTCTCGCTCCCGACAAATCGGAAAGTGCCGAGGCGGATGAGGCTATAAAGGACGAAGAGCAGTTGCTTCAAGGGTTTCTTGATCGACTGACTGTCAAACCCCGCCCAAAAACGCAGTTGGTGGATGTCAGTTTCGACGCCAAAGACCCCAAGCTGGCGCGCGATATAGTGAATACGCTGGGGGAGACTTTTATCGAAAGCGGCCTGGAAGCGCGCATGGATGCGACACGCAAAGCAGCGGAATGGCTCTCCGACCGATTGCAAGCGTTAAAGGATAAACTGACCGATTCCGAAAACCGTTTGCAGGCCTATCTGGCCAAGGAGCATCTGGTCGATTTGGAGGGCGTGTTAACGTTGAGCGCCAAGGAAATCGAAAAAAATACCGAAACCCTCGCTACTGTGCGCCAGGCGCGCATTGAAGCGGAGAGCACCTATAATAAAATCAAATCGGGCAATCGGCTCGATCAAATTCCCGAAGTCTTGCAGGATCGTGTGATCCAGGATCTCAAAAGCAAAGAGGCCGAATTGGCCGGCAAGGAATCGGATTTTGCCGAACGTTATGGGCCGGAGCATCCGGCGCTGGTGGCCGTTCGCTCCGAGCACGCGGCCATTCAGGCGCTGCTTGAAAAACAACTGGCGAGTATCGTATCCAGCATCAAGAGCCGTTATGAAATTGCCAGGGCCAATGAGCAAGCGGTTCTCGCCAGCATAGAAAACAACAAGGCGCAGGTGCAAAAAATTGGCAGCAAGCAAGGTCGGTTGAGCGAATTACAGCGCGAAGTGGACTCCAACAAAAAGCTTTACGAAACCTTTATCGACCGCTTCAAAGAAGCGAATGAAGCCGCCGAACTCGGCGCTGCCAATATCCGTTTTATCGATAAGGCGAGCATTCCGATCGAGCCGGTCAAGCCCAAGAAGAAGCTGATTGTGGCGTTGACCTTTGTCGGTATGATATTTTTGGGCGTACTGATCGCTTTCCTGCTGGACTTTTTGGATTCGACATTCAAATCGCCGGACGATATCGAAAGAAAACTCGATCAGCCATTCCTGGGGGTCATTCCGTTACTGGATAGGCTGCGCAACCAACCCGAAGCCTTGGGGCAATTAGTTGTGGATGAACCGCGTGGCGTGTTTGCCGAAGCCGTGCGTACGATAAGAACTGGTTTGGTATTGTCTGCATTGGACAGTCCGCATAACATCTGGATGGTCACGTCATCGTTTCCGGGAGAAGGCAAATCCACTCTTGCGATGAGTTTGGCGCAATCGCTTGCGCAACTGGAAAATGGCGACAAACGTGTTCTTTTGATAGAAGCCGACTTGCGCAGACCGACCCTGGCAAAACGCTTTCAACTCCCGCTCAAAGCGCCTGGTCTTACGCATGCGTTGGCGCTCCATGCCAAGCTGGATGAGTGTATACATAATGTTCAAGGGTTGCCGCTGGATGTTCTGCCCGCCGGCATGCCGCCGCCTAATCCGCTGGAGTTATTGGCATCCAAGTCATTTGCCGAATTATTGGAAGAGTTGGAAAAACGCTACAGTCTGATCCTGATTGACTCGCCTCCGGTGCATGCGGTCAGTGATGCGCAATGGTTGGCGCAACACGTGCGATCTGTCATCTATGCGGTCAAAGCAGATGCCACGTCGATAAAGGCGGTAAAAGACGGGCTCAAAACGCTTGAACGGTTTGGCGCGCCATTGGCGGGGGTGGTGCTGACCCAAATGGATGTCGAAAAAAGCAAGCGTTACGGGCACGGCGAATACAGTGGCTATTACTATTACCAAACGGCTTATGGAACCGATGAAACCAACTCCTCTTGATGCTTTCACCCTCTCCTGATGGACGACTGCATGGATGCAGGAGGTCCGACCACAAGGAGGTGGGAGGTAGAATCGCGTACGGAACAGCGATCGAGAGCATTGGAGGGAGCTATTGCCGAGAGGGTGGGTGAGGAGAAACAAAATTAAGGAAATTTGCCTTATTTGACTCCCCCTCATCCTAACCTTCTCCCTCAAGGGAGAAGGGACTGTTTCTTAACATAATGGCATGGAGTGGAGGGCGTAGTTCGACACTTTCTCTAAATAGCTTTGCGCTGGTTCCCAACCTCCTGGTTGGGAACCCAGGCTCTGGAAGCTCTAGCTTCCTGTATTAATGGGAAGCTAGAGCTTCCATGACGGCATTCCCAAGCTGGAGCTTGGGAACGAGAAAAGCCGATCCTCGCCGGACGGGGCATGTTGCCCCGTCCGCAAGATTTGGCAGGGTGTACCTCTCGCCGGACCGGGAAAGCCGCCTCATGTTTGTTCAGGGGTAGGGTACGTACTGCGTACCCTACGACTGGAGCGTAGGAGCGATAGAACGCCCTGATAAATAGGGGGCAAGTTAATTTTAGTCCCCTTGTATTGAAGCTGCGGATACGATGTTAATGTCATATAGGGCATGGATAATAATGATTTCCCTGCATGGAAAATGTAGAATCCGACTGAAACACCCTATCGTCATTAAGATAACATGAATAATAAGTTGCGTCAGGCATCGCAGAGTTTGGAGCTCAAGCAAGCCTTACAGTCCGTCCTTGCCAAACAGGAGGGGGTTAGGCTAGCCATTTTGTTCGGTTCGTTGGCGTCAGGCACTGCACGCGCAGAGAGTGATCTTGACGTGGCGGTGGATGCGGGGCACCCGCTCGACGCCGCCGAGAAAATGCAGTTGATCGGCGATCTGGCGGCCGCCACCGGCCGACCTATCGATTTGGTGGATCTGCAGTCCGTCGGTGAGCCGCTTCTGGGGCAGATTCTTCGGTACGGCAAAAGGCTTATCGGTAACGATACCTATTACGGTGATCTGATCAGCAAACATCTTTTCGAGCAAGCAGATTTTATGCCTTATCGCAACCGAATTCTGGCCGATAGGAGAAAAGCTTGGATCGGGAAGTAATCGAACAAAAACTGGAATCTTTGCGCCGTTGTCTTAGACGCGTCGCGCAAAAATGCCCAGCGGATGCGGAAGCGTTGGGCTTGGATCTTGATCTTCAGGACATCATAACGCTGAATCTAACGCGAGCAGTGCAATTATGCGTGGACATCGGAGCGCACCTAATAGCAGGCATGGAGGGCAGGCAGCCTCCGGATACGATGGGCAACACCTTTGATATCTTGGCCGAGGCCGGCGCCATCCCGGAAGAACTGGCGTTTCGTCTCAAGAAGGCGGTAGGCTTTCGGAATATTGCCGTGCATAACTATGAGGCCATCGATTGGATTATCGTGCATGCGATCGCTAGCCAGCACCTCGATGATTTCACGGAATTCGCTAAAGTCATCGCCGCCGAACTCGAGAAATGAACTTGCTCATCATTCCCGCGCGGGAGAATGGGAACGATGAAATGAAGTGGTTGAAACGAGAGAGACGGGGTTATAAACCTGTCTCTTGATCACAATTTTACCTTACGGAACAGATTATCAGTAGCGTAGGGTGGATAAGCGTAGCGCATCCACCGCATAGCTGCCGGATGCGCTACGCTTATCCGGCCTACTTTTTAAGGAAATTGCTAAATCCAGTAGCGTAGGGTCACTGCCATTAAGTTAAGGTTTTCCTCGCATAACTTATCGTTGGCTGAGCGGAGCCGAAGCCAACAAATCGCTTCGACTTCGCTCAGCGAACGGCTTAACTTAATGGTAGTGGTAGCGTAGGGTGGATAAGCATAGCGCATCCACCGCATAGCTGAGTTGTGATCAAGAGACAGGCATGTTGCCCCGTCCGCAAGATTTGGCAGGGTGTACCTCTCGCCGGACCAGGCATACTGCCCCGTCTGTAAGGCTTGGCGGCGTTTCCAGTCGAATGAGACCGTTGAAACGATAGAGACGGGGTTATTCCCAACCTCTTGGAACCCAGGCTTTGGAAGCTCTAGCTTCCTGTATTAATGGGAAGCTAGAGCTTCCATGACGGCATTCCCAAGCTGGAGCTTGGGAACGAGAAAAGCCGAGCTGTTGTAACGAATGATCGATAAAATCGACCCAAAAATTTTGATCTACCGGACAATTAATCCCTAACTTATGATCGACCTGCACTGCCACATGTTACCCGGCATCGACGACGGCCCAAAAACCATGGAGCAATCCCTGGAAATGGCGCGTTTTGCGGTTGAACAAGGAACCCGCCGCTGTGTGCTCACCCCGCATATTCAGCCAGGGTGCTACGATAACGAAGTCGAAAACATCCAGCGCATATTCGAAGCGTTCCAAAAACAATTGGCTGCCGAAAATATTCCGTTGCAGATCGGCATGGCGGCCGAAGTGCGGGTGTGCGCCGAGTTGCCTAGCATGATTGGGCAGGGCAAAATCCCCTTCCTCGGCCGCTGGCAGGGCATGAGGCTGATATTGTTGGAATTCCCCCACGACCAGATTCCGGTCGGCGCGGACAGGCTGATCAACTGGCTGATTGAGCGCGACATTCTTCCGGTCATTGCGCATCCAGAGCGCAACCAGAGCGTGATGCGCCAGCCGGAAAAGATCAACCCCTTTGTTAATCAAGGCTGCCTGCTGCAAATTACCGCAGATTCGGTGACCGGATTGTTTGGCGAAGTCTCGCAAAAAGTGGCGCTTTCCTTCATCCGAAATGACATGGCCACGCTGATTGCGACCGATGCGCATAATATGTATAAGCGTCGGCCGACCCTGAAAGCCGCGCGGGATGCGCTATTGCCGGTCATCGGCGCCGATAAGGTACAGGCCCTGTTCAGCGGTAATGCCGAGGTAATGCTGGCATGACTGTTGTCCGCCATTTGGGTTTTAAAGCTCATGTTTATACACAAATGTCGTCATACCCGCCGGGAAGCGGGTATCCAGGGCCAGGGATGGTAAGCTTAAAACATCCCTGTAATCTGGATTCCGGCAATCCCTGCCGGAATGACGGACTTGCGTATAAGGGCATGGGGTTATCGCGGGGACTACAGGCCGCCTTATACCTGCCGGCTATTTTGGGATTGCTCATCCTGGCCAATATCGCCCTGCGTTGGTCTTTGGCGGACGTTTACGCGACACAAGCTAGCCATCACCTGGATACGGTGAAAAAAGACTCGTCCAACAAAAATGCAAAACAGTGGCGTCAAGCCCGTCAGCAACTGGAACGAACTTTGGAACTGCGCCCCGCTTATGCGCGATATTTTGAACTGGGGGAAGCTTTTTACCAAAAATTAGACTCCCTGGAATTCCGCAAAGATCCCCTTATCCAGGAGCTGGCTTGGCATGATAATGCGCTTGAAGCCCTAAGCTATGCACGCCGCGGTTTGAGCCAAACGCCTTCCTGGCCCTATCTCTGGAATCGATTGGTGATTAGTAAAATTTTATTAAAACAATTCGATAACGAGCTGACAGGCGGGATGGAACGGGCTGTGCATTTGGGACCTTGGGTGCAGCCCATTCAATACGGCGCGGCAATACTGGGGTTGGGTTATTGGCCAAACTTACAGGACGCCGCTCAACTGCACGTATTACAAGCTATCGAGCAAACATCGGCGATGGACCAAATAAACCACAGCAAGGTTTATGATGCAAAAAAAGTGTTGTCCAGTGCCAATTTTTCTCAAGCTTGTGAGAAACAAGCCAAGAGTACGACTCAGCGTCAATTGCATAGCTATTGTCCTTAGTTGAAGCAATATAAATTCTCACAAGACTGGGCATGTTACCGTTATCACATACGTAGAGGGTAACAGATGCTTCAGAGTAAGTGGGCTTCGGGAAGTTCGATTGTATTATTGGGGTAATGCAAGCCATGGATTTAGCGGACGTCGATTACAAACGAACTCCATGTGAAGCACTTATCGGTAGTGTAAAAATGTTAAATGCCGTGCTGCAACCTCGGTCCTACTTAGATAGTTGGCTTTATTTCGCAGTATCTATCGTTTTGTCTTCCCCACAGGCGGTAGGCTGGGCGATTGAGGATCATAAGCGGACTTCGCTTTATGTGCGGATCTACAAATGGCAATTTGGCGCTGGTATCCACCTCCAGGGTTGTTATTACACCACTCTGAACGATGTTGCCAATATGCCCACTGTATCCGAACATCTGGCCATTTTGGGGGCGCAGCAAAGCATGAGTCATAAAAACGACTGTTGGAATAACTCGCCCGCGAAACGGTTTTCCGTAGGTTGACGCGTAACAGCTCAGCTACGAGAAATTCAAAGCGCGTGAAGCGGCAAAGCTCAGTTGATTGATTATTTGGCTTTTTACAACGGCCGTCGATCTTGCTCAACATTGGACATCAATCCTCGATCAAATTCGAACGGGGCTTTTTAAAACCGTCGCCTCATTAGGCGCATGGATTTGTTGATCAGTACAGTATCGAGAGTTTTGGTTAAGGATTGATACTTTCGCTATGCATAAGCAAATATACAATCTACAGCGCCGGAAATTTTTTATAAAAAAAATGACATTACGTAAATCGCTTTTCAGTAATAGCTTTGCTTCCGCTGGAAGCATTTTTTGGTCAGCACTAATCCAAGTGGCAACAGTCCCTGTTTTGCTGAAATATTGGGGAAGTGAGCAGTATGGCATATGGCTTATGTTGTCAACCATTCCTACTTATCTTGCATTAAGTGACCTTGGATTGGCAAGTGCAGCTACTAGTGATATGACAATGGCATTTGCCAGAGGAAATATTGACCAAGTTAACAAGACATTTCAAAGTATACTTAAAATTACCTCAGCAATATCAAGTTTTATATTATTTGTTGTCTTTTTGTCGGTCTGGCTTTGTAAGGTCTTTAATGTAGGAAGCATAATTCATTCATATCATTATGTTATATGTGTGTTGGCAATATATGCATGCTTCTCCATATTTTCAAGAATTATTCTGGCCGGATATAGATCCGCAAAACAATATGCGTTTGGCACCATAATATATGATTTTATGCAATTTATTGAAGGGTGTAGCGTTTTGGTTATTGCTATGTTAGGCTTTTCATTTTTTGAAGCAGCTTTGGGATTGCTTATAGGTAGATTGCTTCTGATATTTGTGTTGATAGTTCTAATCAAAAAAAGGCTACCAGAAATTCGCGTTGGCTTTTCTTTGTCTTCAGTTTCTGAAATGCGTAGATTGTTAAAGCCGGCAATTGGGGCATTAGCAATACCATCAGCATTAGCAATCAACATGCAAGGAATGGTACTTGTTACTGGCTTAGCAATTTCTCCAATGGCTGCCGCGATACTTTCGCCTACTCGCACCATAAGCCGCATTGCCATTCAACTTGTTGGAATTGTAAATCGAGCAACTATGCCGGAGTTTTCAGCAGCATTTGCAAAAAAAAATCGAGGAACTATAAAAAAACTAATCACCATGAATCTTTTTGTCATGGGGCTTATTCTCGCGCCAGGGGCAGTATTATTTGGGATGTGGGGTGATTTTTTTGTTGAACTCTGGAGTCATCATAAAGTTTTTCCACCAAAAGATTTTGTCATATTGATTGCAGTTGCAATGTTCATACATGGTTGTTGGTATTTTAGCTCTAATCTATTGCTTGCAATGAATCGACATACTCAAATTGCTGCAACATTATTATTGAGCTCTATTATGGCTGTATTGCTGGCTTTCTATCTAGCGCCTTCCTATGGTTTACTTGGTGTGGGAGGAGCGATTGTATTAGCAGAAATGATCGCTTTGGTACGAGTTGCTGGTGCAGCTCTTAGTGTTAGGGCGGCTTTATAAGCTTTAATGAAACAATATTGAATTTGGACTATTGCTCTCGACAAGGTAAGTATGATTGAAAACTCTATAGCTTCTGTGGCAGGTCGTCACTGGGACGTGATTGTGGTCGGCGCGGGAACTGTCGGTCTTTTTATTGCATTTGCTTTGGCCGAGCGCGACATGAATGTCTTATGCCTTGAAAGTGGCGGCTTTTCATTTGATACACAAGCTCAGGCATTAAATGATGCGATAATATCCGGAGTGCCTCACGTTGGAGTATCCGACGCACGCGCAAGAGTGATTGGGGGTACGTCAACTATGTGGGGAGGACAGCTAGCAAGATTTACTCGTGCGGATATTGAATCTGGCTCGAGTATGGGGCGACCTGATTGGCCTATTACCTATGATGAGCTAGAACCATGGTATCATGAAACCGCAAAATTGCTAGATATGAGTGGCTATGACTTGGATCATGAAGTAACTTTGCGCCGTATTTTTGGTAACCAATTGCCAATAACCGATGCAATTGAGTTTTATGCCACTTATTGGTTAAAAACTCCAAATTTCTCCAAGTTTTATAACCAGAAAATCAAAAAAAACAAAAATGTTGTTGTGGTGCCATTTGCCCAGGTGGTCGCATTAAATACTACTTCCAACGTCGGGAAAGTTGAAAGCGTCACAATTGTTGATAGAGAGCTCTCAAAATATAAAATAACTGGCAAAAACGTTATCCTAAGTAACGGTACTTTAGAAATTTCACGATTACTACTTGCAAGTTCATGTAAAGAGAATCGTCCAGCATGGTCAACAAACTCATTTATAGGGGTATACTTTCAAGATCATTTGGATGTCGAATGCGGCGAGTTAACAATCAATAATTACAAGCGATTCTCGCATTTTTTTGAAAATGCAGTTGTTAATGGCACAAAAGTCCAGCCAAAATTACGTTTAACACAGCAAGAGATGCTTGGTAAGCAAATATTGAATGTGGGGGGCTCCATCCGCTTTCAATCCAGCCTTACAGAGGATATAAATTATTTAAAAACAATGGTTAAATCATTTGCTCAGCCTGCCCTAGGTATTTCTGGTTTATCTAATCTGCCAAAACACATTACCGGACTGTTAAAAATATGGGGGCCTTTGGCTTGGCACTATATTAAAAATCGCAGGATTATGGCTTTCATGGATGGTGGAGTATATCTTCGGGCACACATGGAGCAACGTCCATTGTTTGAAAGCCGCATTTCACTTGATCATTCACAAGCAGACTACTTTGGCATGCCAAAACTGAATCTCGCCTGGCAAGTCGATTGGGAAACTCAGATGCGATCATTGCAAGCATTTTGTCATGCTGTGGATGATTTTATGCAAAAGCACGATTTTGGAAGGCTAGCGGTATTCAAAGAAATTGTCGAGGGAGATTTACAGTACCTCCAAACACATTACCGGGATTCCTTCCATCAATGCGGAGGCGCAATCATGTCCAGCTCAGCCAATAGCGGAGTAGTAGATAAAAATTGTAAAGTGCATGAAACGGAAAATCTCTTTATAGCCGGGTCTGCGGTATTTCCTTCGTCAAGTTATGCAAATCCAACGTTTACCGCACTCGCATTAGCTAATCGTTTGGCTAATCATATTGCAGTATAAACCGCCATTCATGCAGATGCTATGAGTATTGAAAATAACTCAAATTATAAAATAGACAGAATCATTTTTGGCTGTGGCCGATTATCTTCGGGGGGGATAGATAGAAAATGTTCCATTCAACTATTAAATCAAGCTTACGACCTAGGCATTCGGCGTTATGACATCGCCCCCAGTTATGGCGATGGCGATGTAGAATCTGTGTTAGTAGATGCCTTTGGTGCGCGAATACGTGATATTCAAATTACCAGTAAAGTTGGGTTATCACGACCAAAATCTTCGCCGATTAAAGCAACGATAAAATCTTTCGTGCGTCCTATGACTAACGCGGTAAAGGGATGGATGGATTCTTCTTTGCGTCGGAAGCCCTATCAAAACAGCATAGGTAATATGGATGTCGAGTTTTTAAAGCACTCATTCTCTGAAACGCTGGTGCGGTTAGGTCTTGATTCGATAGATACCTTGTTATTGCACGAACCAAAGTCAGAAAATTTGAATCAGGATGTCGTTGCTTTCTTGGATGAGATGGTTCGAACAGGAAAAGTTCGCCAATATGGAACAGGTACTGGCCAACAAGCTGATTCCGCTATTAGATTGGGGCAAGTGATGCAATTTAAGTATCACGACCAATATAACAATCTACAGATACCATCAGATATGGAAGTTAGAATGCATGGCTTTTTCCGTCAACAAGAAACCAACGTAGATGAAAGCAAAGTTTTTAATAAAATTGCAAGGTTGCTGGACAAGGAGTCTCAGTTAAATATTGTCTATTCCACGCGCTCAATAAATAGATTGCGAAATCTTATTTTAGAAGTGGGTGGCTAATAGTTAAAATTGGTGGGGTATGCTATATACTGCTTTTTTTGTAGTTTATTTTTTCTTGGCCTTTTTAACAGTTAAAGAGGTTAAAAGGATTTTATTATCCGGCCTAACATTTATTAATGGTGTGCTTGCTGGATTGGTTTTTTATATTGTTATTCCTTTATTTTTCATTCTGGTGGAAGGTCAGTTGTATATTCCTGACTCCCCAGTTTCGGTATTTAATCCTGAAAAGGATGTCTGGACAACAATTAATTTGTTTCTCGGCTGGTCTGTGATTCTTTTGAGTCATTTCTTTTCAAATAGACGCAGAATGGTAAGTGGGATAGATTTTATTGCCCACAAGCGCTTAGAAGTTATGTTTTTTTTGTATCTTGCATTATCTGTTTATGGGTTTATTGAATCAGGTATGTTAGCTTCAGACTCACATTGGCATTCTTCATTGTCCGATACAATGTCAACGAGCTCATTTTTAATTATTACAAAAAACTTTTCGTTTGCATATCGAACTACGATATTTGGCATGCTATTTTATATGTATAGAAGCCATCAGATAAAAATACCAAAAGCATTTTTTCTTGGCTTAGTGGTCGTTTTGTTTGACTTGTTTACTACATTCAATAGAATTACGGTGCTTTATTTTTTTGTTTTTGTTTTTCTGGTTTATATAAGAAGATGGAAGGTTATACTTTTATCGGTATTTATACTTATGCCCTTGGTGGCGCCTGTTAGCGATATGTGGACAACATTTAGAGCAACTAATTCTGGTTATAGTTTTGACTCTTTTGTTGAGGCTTATATTAATACGCTTAATATGACTAGCGATAGTGGTAAGGATTTGTTTTCTGTTGTGCTAAATAGTGTATTTGAGGCGTCTAATATTCTAGTTTTTAACGGTATTGTTAATAATATAGGTGATGGCTTTCCTGTTTTGTGGGGAGAGACATTTTTAATCCGTCCTTTGACAACTTTTATACCTTCTGCAATTTGGGTCGATAAACCTCATGTGTTTGGTACCTATCTGGGAAAATACTTCTCTGGACATGAGAGCTTGGCTTTGAACTCTACGCTTTTTGGCGAGGCTATCGGTAATTTCTACTATTTTTGGCCGATTGCTCTATTTGTTGCCTTAATTGTGGTTAATCTGTTGTTTGTTGCGACTCAAAAGTTTGTTAAGTCGGCAGGTTTTATGGGGTTTTTTATAGGCTTTGCTCTTTGGCGGTTTGATATGAATTTTGCGATCTCCGGTCTATACTCTATATGTTTTTTATGGATTATAATGAAAATTATTGGATTTAAAGAGAGGCAGTATGCGTGGCAATAGAGTTTTGATTGTATATCATTATGTTGCTCTTTATAGATATCCAATTTTCAAACAACTATTGATGGATGGTGATTTCAATGTCTATATTGCATCAGACTATATTTCTAATAACGACATTAAATTAGCTGATCTTGATAGTGGCGATTCAAAAAAAAGGCACTATCGGCTTTCCAATGTCTGGATAAAAAATCGCTTTTTATGGCAAAAAAACCTTTTGTCATTAATTTTTAGTAGAGACTTTGATAAGGTTGTTTTTTTAGGTGATCCGCATTTTTTATCGACTTGGGTTGCTTTATTAGTCGCCCGACTAATGGGAGTAAAAACATATTTATGGACTCATGGATTTTTGCATCGCTCAGGCAAATTGCTTGATATGATCAAAATTTTCATGTATCGATTATCTAACGGTGTTTTGCTATATGGCAACGAGGCTAAACAAGATCTGATTGCTAGCGGTTATGAGCAACGCCGATTACATGTGATTTATAATTCATTGGATTATGATTTACAGAAATTGCTTCGCGAACAAGTCTCGGAAGGTGTTCGCCAACATTTGCGAGAACAACTTTTTAAGAATCCTGATCGTTTACAATTGATTTTTATCGGTCGATTAACATTTCATAAAAAACTAGATATGTTGATTGACGCTATTTATTTTTTAAATAAAACACAACCGGTAAATTTACTTTTGGTCGGTGAAGGTGAGGCTTGCGCTGTACTCAAATGCAAGATTGCTGAATATGGCCTTGAAGATAGCGTGTGCTTTTATGGGGCCTGCCACGATGAATATAAATTAGCTCCATTAATATGCTCAAGCGATGTCTGTGTATCGCCTGGTGAGGTTGGCTTGACGGCTATGCATAGTTTAGCTTATGGCGTTCCTGTTATTACTCATAACAATCGGTTTAAGCAGATGCCTGAGTACGAGGCAGTTGTCGATGGTGTAACCGGTTTTTTATTCGAACATGACTCACTTGAGTCGTTGGTCGAGAAGCTATCTCTATTAAGAGATGCGCCGCTTGAACAATATAAAGCCAATTGTATAGAAATAATTGAGAAAAGATATACTCCAACCATGCAATCCGCTTTAATCAAATCCGCTTTAGGTTTAAACGATGAGGCTTAAGTTATTTTTGAGGATGCTAAGGAACGCTTTCCAGTTGTATTCTCGTGGTATATTCAATGTGGCTTTAAGCACCGATATCAAATTTGGAAGTGATATTGAAAAAGACATTGTTATGGGGGGGTTTGGTTATATTGGTAAAGGCGCGACTATCTGTGAAAAAGTGGTTATTGGAAACTATACCATGCTTGCAACGGATGTTTCCATTGTCGGCGGCGACCATCTATTCGACAAGGTTGGCTACCCTATCGTGTTTTCTGGTAGACCAAAGTTAGAAAATACTAACATTGGTAATGATGTTTGGGTCGGTCATCGAGTAATCATTAAAGCAGGTATTGAGATAGGTGATGGCTCAATCATAGCTGCCGGTAGTGTTGTTACCAAGTCAGTGCCTCCTTGTAGCATTGTTGCCGGTGTTCCAGCAAGACTTATTCGCCATAGATTTTCTACCGAGAAAGAAATTAACGAACACCTCGAGAAAATTGCTGTTTATTCAATGCATGGTCTCCCCCCTAAGCGCAGTAAAATATAAATTTTTTATTTATTACGAATGCAAAATTCAAATATTGATTTGTTGTTTGAAAAACAAGGCTTTGTCGGGCCGACATTCAGCTTAACCAATCGATTGAAGCGTGTTGTGTGGCAACTTGTTTGGCTTGCTGCTGCAAGATGGACGCCACCGCCAATGCATCGCTGGCGGATTTTTCTGCTGCGGCTATTTGGCGCTAAGGTTTCATGGAAGGCTTACATTTATTCAAACGTGGATATATGGGCACCTTGGAATCTAGCTATTGACGATTATGGAACGTTAGGAAGGGGCGTTATCTGCTACAACATTGCGCCGATCATAATTGGAAAGCGAACGGTCGTATCCCAAGATGCTTTTCTTTGCACAGGAAGCCATGATTATAAAAACCCTGCCTTCCCATTGATTGCCAAGCCTATTTACGTTGGAAGAAGAGCATGGATTTGCGCAGGCGGATTTGTTGGACCAGGTGTAACGGTTGGCGATGGAGCGGTTCTGGCGGCCAAGTCTGTCGCTTTTCGCAATCTTGATTCCTGGACCGTTTATACAGGCAACCCAGCTGTTTCCAAATATCCTAGACCGGAAATCAATGATTGACTCCATGAACGAATTTTACGATGCATGTGTTATCGGAGCCGGCCCGGCAGGGATTACCGCCGCACTTGATCTCGCTGAAAGGGGCGCGACAGTGGTCTTGGTGGAAAGTGGATCCGAATTATACGACAAAGCAACGCAAAGCCTGTCCGATGCCGAAATTAGTACGCAAGGCTCGCAAAGCCCGATGGATGAGGCAGTGCGTCGCGGACTGGGGGGAACCTCCGCGTTATGGGGTGGACGCTGCGTACCTCTTGACGTTATCGATTATGAACGCCGCGATTTTGTTGATTATTCAGGCTGGCCGCTGGAAGCCTCTCTTTTGGCGCCGTATTACTCGCGCGCTTGCGAAATTTTAGGTGTCGGTGATGCGAGTTTTGAAACGACTGCTTGCAGCCGCTTGAATACTGTAGGCCTCCCATTAAGCGCCAAGTTTGTTAACTCAGATTCGATTCTCGGTACACATCTAGAACGCTGGAGTCGAGCTTCCAACATCTGGCAAGCTCATAAGAATAAGATTAAGGGTCAGTCGCGTATTACGGTTCTACCGGGTATGACTTGTGTCGGTTTTCGGCAAGCTCACATAGATGGCCCAGTAGCCGAGATACTCATACAGTCAAGCTCATCTCCTAATGCAGAGACGAAATCCATCAGAGCACAAACTTATATAGTGGCAGCTGGTGGAGTTGAAAGCACACGCCTAATATTGAATTCCTTGCTTGACCCTTTAGGGTTGAAACTGCATTCGTCTGAGCTGGTGGGACGTTATTATATGGGGCATCCATCGGGAAAAATCGCCGACATCGAGTTATTTGGTGATCCAGCTCAAACCCAATTTGGATTCGAACGCGATGGCAATGTTTATGTACGGAGACGCATTACTTTTACGTCCGATATGCTACGCCGAGAAAAACTTTTGAACATAGCCTTCTGGCTCGACAACCCAACCTTGTCAGATTGGCAACATGGAAGCGGTGTGCTGTCCGCTGCTTATTTAGCGCTAACAGCGCCAGTACTAGGCGATTTTCTTGCGCCGACAGCTATTCGTAAACGGATTGGGGGTGAGAGCGCCGAGCAGCGTATGCGTCACTTAATGAATTGTCTACGCACTCCAGTTGCAACCTCTTTGTTTTGTCTTCGGTTTATCTGGCAACGTTATTTCGCTTCACCGCGTTTACCTGGATTCTTCACTTACAGCGGCAATAACCGTTACGCTCTGCATTATCATGCGGAACAAGTTCCTAATTGGGATAGTGCAATTACCCTGTCGGATCAGGCCGATGCGCATGGTCTATATCGGGCGCAAATCGCACTGAAATGGTCTTCACAGGATATCGATTCGATCATTCGAGCACATCGGATATTGGATCAAGAGTTGCAAACAAACGGCATCGGTCGCTTGGTTTATCGAATGCCGGAAGAAGAGTTCGAACATTCGATTCGTGAGCAGGCTGTTGATGGATTCCACCAAATCGGCACTTTGCGAATGGCATCGGCTCCTGCTGAAGGCGTCACAGATAATTTCGGACGTGTATACGGAGTTTCAAATCTGTTCATCGCCAGCAGTGCAATTTTCCCCACATCGGGGCAGGCTAATCCGACTCTAGCCATGGTTGCCTTAACCTTGCGCCAAGCAGAGAAAATTGCAAACATACTCAATCGCGAGGTTCATCATGCGTGATCTGATTCAACTCTCCCCCCTAGGCTTTGGCTGCGCGCCAATCATGGGCAAGATCGGCAAAGCACAGGCCACACGTGCGATGAGCGAAGCCTTTGATTTGGGTGTTACTCATTTCGATGTAGCTAGGTCGTATGGCTTTGGCCGAGCCGAGCAAGTGGTTGGAAAATTTATTAAAAGAAAACGCGACCGAGTGACTGTTACCTCAAAATTCGGCGTCGTGCCTCCAACATTGTGCCTGCGTACCAGAACAATGATTCCCATTGTTCGTACAATTGCAACCTTGTTTCCTCAATTGAAGGCGCGGTTAAAAAGAAAATCGGGGCAATTGCTGGCAGAGCGTAGATTCGATGTCGCTTTTGCCCAGCAATGTTTGGATCAATCACTTTTTGAATTGGCCACTGATTACATCGATATTTACTTGATTCATGAACCGGATGCGGTCTTACTAACGAACCCAGAGCAAATCGCTGGGTTTCTAGAAGATAATTTGAACGCAGGAAAAATTAGACGTTGGGGATTTGCTTATGGTTCGGTTGAAGACTACGAGTGGGCCAGTGTCTTAGGTGGAGATGTAATTCAGTTTGAAGGGAACATTGATGCTTTATCCTCATGTAGTTCAATTTTAGCTGACGCTCGGCAACGTATTGTTACTCGTCCTTTTATTGGCGGTCTGGACGGTAAATCAGCATTGGGCAATCTTATTCAAGATTTGGAGATGACCTGGAAGCTACAAGAGCTAGGTGTCTCTTTAGCCGACGTTTCTTTGTGTTTGGCGCATCGTATTGCTGGTCAGTCTGGATCCGTAGTATGTTCGATGTTCTCTTCTGAGCATATACGAAATAATGTCCGCGCAATTAATGCACTCTCGGGCGATGGAAGTATGATCGAAATAATCGAAAAAGTTTTTCAATCGCAAGCTGTCGGAGGACGCAGTTCTTTTTGAGAATTGCGATCACCCCTCTCTCAGAATGGATGTAATAATTAACTGTTTTTTCTTAAAAGAAGGTGAGCATAAGTGAATAGTCCAGGTATCTCAATCCTCATTCTGACAAAAAACGAACAGCAGGACCTTCCTGGCTGTCTGGAAAGCGTGGCGTGGTCAGACGACATTCATGTTTATGACTCGATGAGTACTGATGATACCGTGGCGATCGCCGAAAAATTCAGCGCTAAAGTCACGAAACGCCCATTTGATAACTGGTCTTCGCATCAGAATTGGGGATTGCAAAATATACCCTTTAAATATGATTGGGTATTTTACATTGACGCTGATGAGCGTATGACGCCGGAATTGGTCGAGGCAATATGCGAAGTAGCTACGGAAAACAATCCTCATGTTGCATATCGTGTTCAACGCCGGGATTTCTTTCTAGAAACCTGGCTTAAGCATGTGCAGACTTCGCCCTTTTACTTGCGTCTATTCAGGCCCGAGAGAATGCGCTATGAGCGTTTAGTCAACCCTGTTTCAATACCTGATGGTTCTGTCGGACAGGTTTCGGGGTATTTGAATCACTTTCCGTTTAGCAAGGGCGTCGGCCATTGGATAGATCGCCACAATTCTTATAGTCGATTTGAAGCACAGCAAATTATCGACAATCGTAAAAACGGCGAAAAGTTTAGTTTGCTTAAGGCTTTTAAGGCCGCCGATTTTCACGAACGCCGCTATCATCAAAAAGAGTTGTTTTACCGATTGCCTTTTCGACCACTTATTAAATTTTTGTTGTTGTATATCGGGAAACGAGGTTTTTTAGATGGTAAGGCTGGATTCACTTATGCTGTATTACAGGCAATCTACGAATATTTCATCGTATTAAAAGTGCGTGAGTTAGAAGAAAAAAAATAAATATGCCATTCGTGAAAGCTCTCACAGTAAGGAAACAGATTCCTTATAAAGCAAATCATCGAAAAGGCTAAGATAATATGGAAAAAACAAAAGTTATTTTATTAGTCTTAATCGCTTTTGTGCTCTTTTCACAACCCGCAATGGCAAATACACCGCAAATATTTTGGGCCAGCGATCCTGTGCGTGTAGGTGAAACTGTCCTTATGACAGGCGATGATTTGGGCGAGAGCATTACGATTTTCGCAAGACGGCTTCACGATGTTGCAGGTGATGACGTGAATAAGCGACTTATTCGGAATCAACTCCAATCGATTCAGGCAAGCAATCAATCAGTAAAATTTGAAATTCCTGCTGAATGGGAGAATGGCATTTTCGAAGTAACCGTGGGTACGAAAGGTGGAAGTGCGACACGTCTGCTAAATGCTCCGGTAGTGTATTGGACTCAAGGAGAAGAAGGCACTAGTGTGCTTCCGGGCGGTTGGTTTCGCCTGTTTGGCCGCAATATCCAGGCTCCGGGGAAAATTTCAACTATCGAACTGAAGAACGAGAAAACCGGCGTAACAACTCAAGTCAGGACGAACAGTGGTAGCCTATGGGAGGCACGTTATTCGATTCCCGATGATTTGGCTGTTGGTTCTTATGCGGTTTCTGTACACAATGGATGGGGGGCAAAGCAGGGTTGGGTTTCTGCTGGTGTGATCAATGTAAATGCAGAGCCACTTAGGACTCAATTACGCTTCGATATTCGTAAGTTTGGGGCTATTGGTAATGGAGTTGCGGATGACACAAAAGCAATTTTCTCTGCCATTGCTGAGGCGGAAAAAAAAGGAGGGGGCGAGGTCTTTTTTCCTCGGGGGCGCTATTTGCTTAAATCCACGTTGATGGTTCCTCGTTTTGTTACCTTGCTTGGTGAAGGCATTGATAAGGCTGCGTTGGTGTGGCCGGATGCGGATAAGCCGTTGCCAGCTTTGGTAAAAGGAACGAACCACTTTGCGATACGAGCTATGGCGATTTATGCTTCGAACCATCGTGCCATTATTGAGAGTGATCTTGTGAAATCTGCTGCCGGTGAGCCGGGTAATGTGACTATCGATCATGTTCGAATTCGTGCGTCAAAATATCGTGGGCATATCAAACCTGAAGAAGAGGACAGGCGGCAACGCCAAATATCCGATCTTGGCTTCAAGGATGAGGATGACGCAATCAGGTTGGGCGGTAGCAATATTCGAATTACTGACAGTGACATCTATGGATCAGGGCGTTCATTGTTCTTGTTTAAAGCGCGGGGGGGATATGTTGCCAATAACCATTTTTATAATGGGCGAGTTTATAATGGACGAGGTGGTTGGTATTCGATCAGTGGTTCGGATGGGATGATCATCGAAAACAATCAGATTACCGGTGCGGATTTAATGTCTACAGGGGGGGGGATTAACAACTTGGGTGGCACTGCATATTCCCAGAATGTGTATTTCTCCAATAATAGGCTTGAGCTAATGCATGGATGGGATCAAGAAGCGATGACTTCGGATGGCCCTGGCGGATTTTACTACGGAGGGGGAGTTGGGCAGGATGGAAATTCAATTCGTTTATCTGTTGCACTTGAGGAAAAACAATTAAATCGGCTTTCCGATTGGCGCGGAGCGGGGGTATTCATTATTGGCGGCCGTGGAGCAGGACAATTTGCGCAGTTGATTGGAATTAACGGAAACGTCCTAACACTTGATCGGACATTGGATGTACTGCCAGATGTATCTTCCGTTATTACGATTACACCTATGCAACAGAATTATTTGTTCATCAATAATGTTTTTTCTGATGCAGGGGTTGCAATCCAGTATTTCGGTACATCGGTTAACCATATTGCTTTTGGTAATCGATCGGAGCGAGCGGGCGGATTTATTGCAAGTGGCAGATGGTATAAACACTATCAACCCTCCTGGTATTGTCAGTTTTTAGATAATGAAATAACGGATGGCAACGTTTATCGCGTAGCATCGAATGGCGCAACTTTTTCTGGTGACTCAATTCTTGCTGTTCAAGGCTTACAGAAAGCGCCTAATCGTGTGCCATTAGCAAGAGGGATGATATTGCGGCGAAATAAACTGCTTGGTAATGCACATATTCAATTGGTGGGTGGAAAAGATTCTACAGCACCAGGTGTGAGCGATGTAATAGTTGAAAGCAATACAGTTGAAAATGCAGATATTGGAGTGGCAATGGATCAAGGTTTACTGAATGTTTATATGAAGGGAAATCAGTTTCCCGAGAACAAAAAAACGGTAGCTAAATAGGCTCGTCTCCAGTGATGAGTAAAAATATGCGTGATGTATAAATGACCGCTGCTAGAACATGCGATCACTAAGATACGTTCGCAGCTCGGTATTAACAATATGCCAATAGGATTTGGTGTGGTTTTATTTTCCGTCCAAGCGCAGCAAATTAAGAGAATAATAAACCAAGTGAATGATAATTTTTGATGATTTCTGCGTTTGGAGTATCTGCACTCCAATGTGTTACGTGATGGCTGGTCTATTCAATCTACCACTTCAAAAATAATGAAAATACTGCTCTATGGAATCAATTACTCGCCTGAATTAACCGGTATCGGTAAATATTCCGGCGAGATGTGCGACTGGCTGGCGGCAAGGGGGCATGAAGTCAGGGTCATTTGTGCTCCTCCCTATTACCCCGAATGGCGCATCGGCTCCGGCTACTCCGGTTGGAATTATAGGCGAGAGCAAGTTCGTGGCGTCAATGTTCTCCGCTGTCCGCTTTACGTGCCGAATCAGCCTACAACGGTAACGCGTTTATTGCATTTGTGCAGTTTTGCTTTGACAAGCATGCCTGCCATGTTGAGCCAATGGCGCTGGAAGCCTGACGTAATCATCACAATTGAGCCGACATTTTTTTGCGTACCCGCCGCCTTGCTGTTGAGCGGGTTGACTGGTGCTAAGAGCCTTTTGCATATTCAGGATTTCGAACTGGATGCGATGCTGGGGTTGGGGATGGCGAAAAATGGACGCTTAATAGCTTCGGTTTGTCAGGCGGTCGAGAGCTTTTTCATGCGCCGCTTTAGCGCGGTCAGTTCAATTTCGCAGTCGATGCTGGCTAGGGCCGCAAACAAAACCCGCCAATCTGTGCCGTTGTATTTTTTCCCAAATTGGGTGGATACCGATTTCATCAAGCCTGGAGTGGATGCTTCCGGTTTTCGTCGGCGCTGGGCGCTGTCGGATTCATCGCAAATTGTTTTATATTCGGGCAATCTGGGCAAAAAACAGGGACTAGAGTTATTGCTGCAGGCGGCCAAGTACTTATCCTCTGAGCCGGACGTCGTGTTTTTGGTCCTTGGCGAAGGCGTTGAAAAACAAACATTGATCGAACAGGCTAAACAGCTTGATCTGCACAATATTCGTTTTGATTCGTTGCAGCCTTATGAGGATTTGCCGGCACTGATGGCTTTGGCCGACGTGCATCTGGTGATCCAAAAGAAAGGCGCCGCCGATGCGGTGTTGCCGTCCAAACTGACCACCATATTGGCCGCCGGCGGTTATGCGCTGATTACCGCTGAAGCGGAAACAGAGTTAGGCCTATTGTGCGAGCAATATCCCGGCATCGCCGAACGTGTTGAGCCCGAAAATTTAGAGCAATTTACTGCATCTTTGAAAACCATGCTCAACGCTGTGAAAATAGGTCGTCCGCGTGTCAATATGAAGGCCAGACAATATGCTTTGGAAAAGCTGCGTAAGGAAGCCATATTACAGAATTTTGATGACTTTTTAATGAGTTTGACTTCATAAAGCGCATCACAACAAAGCAATCCAAGAGCGGTTTATTGATTCCTTCGATGTTTTTTTTCGTTAAAACAACCCCCGGCGGGACGGGATTTGCAATCCCGTCCCGCCGTTTAGGAGCTGCCGATACTCCTAAGCATGCGGAAACTCAGCGGACGGAGCAGCATGCCCCGTCCGGCGAGAATGGCTATCGAAAAAAACTGATTATCCTGGACTATCGGCTTCGGCCAACCCGGCGGGACGGGATTTGCAATCCCGTCCCCACCGTTTAGGGGGCTGCCTATACTCCTAGCATGCGGAAACTCTGCGGACGGGGCAGCATGCCCCAGCAGGCAAGAATATTTGGGCAAAGCAATATGACTATGTATAAGAAATTTACCTGTTGGCGTATGTTCAGCTTGAGTTTCGCACTGTGCCTAATGGCGTTTTTATTCATGGCGGAACTACAAGGTTGGACGGCACATCGGGTCGTAGCGCCCTGGGATAAACTGGTTCATGCTTCCGTGTATGGTTTGTTAAGCGGATTGTTGGGATGGGGAATGGTTACTTACCATAGGTTTTGGCGGCTGTTGGTTTTGATGGCCATTCTGGGCATGGCGCATGAATGGTTTCAGTCTTATCTGCCAGGACGTACTTCAAGCGTCGGGGACTGGTCGGCCGATGTGGGGGGAAGCTTGATGGTTTTGTTTTTATTGGCGTTGGCAAAGCGCAAGGAAGATGACGTCGAAGGCCGTTACTACCGATAACGTTGGCGCCGGACGGGATATGTGTCCCGTCCGTAATGTTTGCCGCTTTGGAATTCTCAGGATAATTCGCGTGGGTAAACAGTTTTCAAACGTTTGGGGCGGGGTTGCAAACCCCGCCCCGCTCAGGGAAATAATTTTCCTAATTTATTTGGCATTGTCGCGGAGAGGGGGCATGACAAGTGGGAGCGCTTTTTAAGCGCGAACGGGGTGGTTCATCTGTATGCGACCTTGAGTCGCGGTTACAAACCGCTCCCACCTCGCAGACCATAAATCTAGTTGAAGAGTCGGTACACTGTGCTTATCTCCTCCAACTTCTGTTGGCCAAATCTTAACCATTCACTTTAAATTGTATTCATTAAGATTTATTTGCTTTCCTCTCAAGAAAGCATAGGTTTGTTTGTGCCGAAATCATCATGCGATGAATGGCTTCAATCGAACATAGTTTTTTTATTTCAATCAACGGAAAATGAAGATGACTAAAAAAGTCGCATTAATTACGGGTATTACGGGACAGGACGGTTCTTATCTGGCCGAGTTTTTATTGAAGAAGGGCTATGAAGTGCATGGCATCAAGCGCCGTGCATCTTCGTTCAATACCCAGCGCATCGACCATATCTATGAAGACCCGCATGTCAATAATCAACAATTCATACTGCATTACGGCGACTTGACCGATACGTCCAATCTGACCCGGATTCTTCAACAGGTGCAGCCGGATGAAGTCTACAATCTGGGCGCACAAAGCCATGTGGCGGTTTCGTTTGAAGCGCCGGAATATACCGCCGATGTCGATGCGATCGGCACCCTACGCCTGCTGGAGGCGATACGCTTTTTGGGGCTGGAAAAGAAGACGCGTTTCTATCAGGCTTCGACCTCCGAGTTATACGGCCTGGTGCAGGAGATTCCGCAGCGCGAAACCACCCCTTTCTATCCGCGTTCGCCGTATGCGGCGGCCAAGCTGTATGCCTATTGGATCACGGTCAATTACCGCGAAGCCTACGGCATGTATGCCTGCAACGGTATCCTGTTCAATCACGAATCGCCGCGCCGGGGCGAAACCTTTGTGACCCGTAAGATTACCCGCGGTCTGTGCAATATCGCGCAAGGACTCGAACCGTGTTTGCATATGGGTAACATGGATTCGCTGCGCGATTGGGGGCATGCGCTCGATTATGTCGAAATGCAGTGGCTGATGCTGCAACAGGAACAGCCGGACGACTTTGTGATCGCGACCGGCGTGCAATATTCGGTGCGCCAGTTCATCGAAAAAGCGGCCCGTGAATTGGGCGTCGAGTTGACCTGGGAGGGGCAGGGCGTCGATGAAGTCGGCCGTGTCGCCGCAGTGACCGGCGACAAGGCGCCCGCATTGAAAGCCGGAGACGTGGTGGTGCGGATCGATCCGC
>Ga0207968_100021_pt1 | contig 65906 bp, 47 predicted proteins | sample LakWasMet21_HOW5_2_FD_183867 | JGI IMG/M metagenome (GOLD analysis project Ga0207968, IMG submission 183867) | Freshwater sediment methanotrophic microbial communities from Lake Washington under simulated oxygen tension - Sediment Metagenome... | ecosystem: Environmental > Aquatic > Freshwater >...
GGCCGCCACGCGATACGACAAATTGAAGCGCAATTTTGAAAGCGTCATCGCCTTGGCCTGCGCTTTCATTTGGCTGCCCATGTAAAATGGCAACAGCCCCTAGTTTGTCGTTAGAAAAAAATCATTCTGTCTCATGTTTAAGTTGATTCTTGTAGTCTCCGACACCCGAGAAGCACCCAAACATTAGACATAACGATATGGCCGATCGGAGCCTCAGACAAGACCGACCCTTCAGCTGCTCTGCGCCAAAGCTTTAATTTATGGTCTCGACTGATCACCGCATTCCCACAAAATCTAACCATCTATGACGCCCTTTGCCGCTCTATGCGGCTTGGCGTTGATCAACGACATCAGCGAGCCGTTCAGGATAGCCAATGCCTCCGGCGCGCCGGCGCTCACAAAGCGCTGATACCGGTTCTCCCCTTCCCCGCATTGGTCTGGAATCCAGCACTGCGGAAACGATCGCACGTCAAAGCCTCGCGTCTCCAGTTGCTCCGCGACCGAAGGCTTGCCGCTCTTCACCAGCCAATCGACCTTTTTCAAAGTGTGCAGGGCGCCTATCAGCACCAGAGTTGGCCTGTCGCTGGGTAATTTCGATAACCTTGACGCCACCCATTCGTCCCGGTCGCTCGGGTTATCCTGACCGGCGTCGATCGCGGCCACGTCCAGGCAAGGCGATGCGCATCGGAGGATGATCGATCGAGGCCGGAATCGTGATATCGGAAGTGGAAGCTCCGGCCATCACCCGATCGATCGCGGGTTGCTGGCTGTCGGCGATCTCGAGCGCTACGGTGAGGCATTGCCCCCGCTCGACGGCGGCGGTCACCAAGTCCTTGACGAGATTGGCAGGCTCGACGTGTTTGTGGGATTCGCCGATAAAGGTGATCGTTCCCGCCGTCATGCCTTCCAGGATGGGATCATAGGGTGCTGCCCAGAGCAGCGAGGCGAAGAGCATGAAAAACAGAGATTTTAGGACGTGCATGACCGATTCCGTAAGCGGAAAGACTCAAAGGCTAACTTTCGCAATAATGAGCTCAGTCAGTATAGCCTTTGCGCGGCCGAATGCCAGGTCTCAGGGCCGAGGTCCGGATTGGTCCTCGTAGTTGCGCAGGATGTCGGCGGGCACGTGAACGCCTGCAGCTTTCAATTGGTGGGCTTTCTCGATCACTTCGAGCCGCCGAAAGTCCCGGTCAGCGCGCGAGCGCCGGAAGTTCGCGAATGCGCTCAGCAGCGCGACTATCGCGGTGACCACGGCGCCGATCAGTCCGCTCGTCAGCACCGCTTGAATCTTTTCGAGCCGCTGGATCTCATCCCGGAGCTGCACGCTCGCCGCTTCGCCTCGGGCGATCGCTTCTTTCAATGAATGAATTTGGTCCTGTGCCGCCTCGTTCGATGGCGAGGCCTCGACGATTTGGCGCCCGTGTTCAATCTCTTCGTCGAGATGGTGGGCGATCGCCGCATGGCCGGCGAGCGGCAACAAGCAGCAGGCGATTACAAGCAACATCAATGATCTTTGCATTATCATGCCTCCTTGTTTGATAACTGACTTTCTGCCTAAACGGCGATTTCTGGCGATATGAATTAATATCATACCATACCCAAACATCCTCCTAAGCCCGACGGCATTTCCGACGAAGTGTAGCAAGTTGCTACACTTCGGCAAAGAACAGATACGCTTTCGATAAATACCAAGCACAAGACGATGCGTAAAAAAATAAGACAGGTTTTTTTTAAAATTAACAATATCTCTAAGAACTATTCATTAACTTTAAGAAAAATATGTTGTTTTTATGTATAAATGCGGGTTTTCATTGTTGAATGTATTCGTTATACTGGGCACGTAAATAAAAAACACCGTACACAAATGACTAAAAAAACCTCTGTTATCGCCGTCGCCAACCATAAAGGCGGGTGCGGGAAAACCACAACCGTCGTCAATCTGTCGGCTGAGCTCGCGAAAATGGGGCTTTCCGTGCTGGTGATCGATCTTGACCCGCAGGCCAACGCTAGCCTTCACATCGGCAAAAAGCACCCGAGCGAAGTCCCTATCACCTGCGCGGAGCTTCTGTTATCTGAAGTCGAGAAACTGCCGCAAGCCATATACGAGGATACCAATATCGACGGCGTGTCGCTGATTTACGGCTCGCTGGCCCTCGGCAAAACCGAGGACGAATTGAAGGACGATGTGCCGCGCCCATCGGAGGAGCTGCGCGACAAGATCAAGCCCCTGCACGGTATTTACGATGTCATTCTGATCGATTGCCCGCCGAGCCTCAAGCTGTTGACGAGCAATGCCCTGGCCGCGGCCACGCATTTGATCATCCCGATCGAGTCGGGCTCGCAGTACGGCATGTACGGGGTCACCGACCTGATGAAGCTCGTCGAGAAAATCAAGCGCATCAATCCCGAGCTGGACCTGATCGGTGCTCTGCTGGTCCGGCACGACGAAAGGCAGACGGTTTGCAAATTAATCGAGGCCTCCGCGAAGGACCAGATCGGCAAGCTGATCGATGTCCGGATACCGACCAGCACCAAGGTCAACCAGTCCGCGATCGCGCAGATGAGCCTGCATGCGTTGGACAGAACGGCCAAAGTATCGCGCGAATTTCGAAGCTTGGCGGAAATCATCGCCAAGCAATTAAACCTTGCCACAGGAATGAATAAGGCATGAGCAAAGACTTGAAAAAAATGTTGGAGCAAAAGCTGCAACAAAACACGCAGCGGCATGCTTTAGCGGCACAAGAAGCTGAATTCGAAGAAGGCAAGGAACATCTCCTCATTCCTGTCGATAAAATCGATCCGAATCCGTATCAGCCACGGCGTATCTTTCCCCAGCAGGAGCTTGATCAACTGGCACAGTCGATCGCCGAAATTGGTTTGTTGGAACCTATCCTCGTGCGCAAAATCGATGATCGCTACCAAATAGCCGCTGGCGAAAGGCGGTGGCGTGCGCATAAGCAGTTAAACAAGCATACCATTGAAGCATTGGTAACGCGCATATCCGACAGCGACATGGCGGTCTTTGCGCTGGCCGAGAATGTCGATCGCGAGGATCTGAGCGATTACGAGATTGGTTTGGCGCTCAAGCAGGTAGAGAGCGCTTTCCCGACCAAGAAAAAACTGGCCGAGTCGCTGGGCCTCAATCGAGAGGATATGTACCGGTACTATGCCTATGACGACTTGCCGCAATTTATCATTACCGATCTGAATGCCAATCCAAGATTGCTTTCACGATCGGCCGCTAGCGACATTAAACGGCTTTTGAAGCAATGCGGCCATTTGCTTTCATTTAACGCCTATCTTGCCGAAGCCTGGGCGCTGTTATTGGACAATGAACTGGATCAAACCAAGATCGCCGCTTACGTCACGCGCAAGCTTGATGAAAAAGACAGCCACATTCGGGACTCGCGCAATTTGATCAGGGACGGCAAGAAGGTGGGTAACATTGCCTGGACCGAAAAGCACATTACCGTAAAGATCAGCACAAAAGCGCTTAATGCCGATCAGGAACAACAGTTAAAGGAATTTTTGGAAAAACTGATCGAGGGCGAATTTGCCGAAGTGTAGCAAGTTGCTACACAGAGGAGGAACGGAGTTCTGCGCCGGAAAAGCCACCGATGACGACGGATCAATCTGACGCCGTTAAAATTATGCCCCCTCCTCCGAGTCAGGAGATAAGGTTAATCGACAATCCGCCTACGCGATGATTTTCAGAGACGGATTTTTTGAAAGGCGTTGGCGGATGCGGCTCAGGAACGCCTTACGTTCTACCGCCGTGAAACGCGCCAGTTGCCTGATCTAAAAGACGGGATGGCTGCGATAGGCTTCGGTCAAAAATATCGCGGCATAGCGCACCAGGAATCAGCCCGGCATCGTTTTAAAGCATTTCTCGAGAAAAAGGGAGCAAGGGATCGGCAACCAAGCCTTTTCCGGCCATTGTGGGGATTGCCTAAGCAAAATTCGATCCCGGTGGGTTAGCTGCTGGTCAAATAAGATACGCATGGCCATTTCCAGCCGATAGCACTGGCAGGCTTTTGTTTCGAAACCGATGTCGTGCTCGTCCTGTTCTTGTGCAGGAAGTGCCGAGATAAACGCTTGTTCCGCTGCCGCCTCTTCGAACAGGCTCAACATTTTCCCCGCCATCTCCACATAGGCACGCAATGGCGTTTCGTCGTCCATGCTTAGTTCCGTCTCTTGAACCAGCAACGCATGTATGCCAGACGGGGTATCCGGATGCTGTAAAAACGGCTTTAGATAGTGTTTAAGACCGCGCCAATAAAGCAGCACGCCAAGATCGATACGCACACACAAAACACCGTAGGCGAAGGCGCGCTCGACATCGGCGCCTAAATAAGCGAGCCCTGTGCCGGTAGGAGCGGCGGATCCGGGTTCAATGAAAGTCTCGAGTATTTGCCGAATCATTTTAGCCGGGCCGGCACACGCGCGCATTTCGGGCGATAATAGTAAGCCCTCGTCTTCCAGATACTGCAGGAAAGCCTCGACGTTCAGCTCGGTTTGCCCGAGCATCGGATGCGCCTGACTTACCAGGCGGTTGGTGGCCGCATACAGACCGCCCATGACCTTGAACGCGGCGGCCGCCTGCCTCGGCAACGCGCCGTCGGGCGTCGGGGCATCGCCTCGCCGCATCAGGAAACTCGACAGGGAAACCGCTACCGATGTCATGACATACAAATCCGTTGCCGCCAGCCGTTGTCTTTCGTCACGCTTGAAATGGCGGCAATACCATTCTCGCAAGGTCCGCGCATCGCGCAGCAAGTCATCCCAGCAACGGACCATTTCATGCAGGGCATCGACATTGTAGGGATGCCCCTGCCGGCTGCCGGGGCCTTTAAAAACCAGCCATTTGTCCGGCAGCGGCGTCGCCCGCCAGGCCGGTAAGACATTGGCCTCGCCAAGCTGCCGCCCCAGTTCGTCATAACCGGCAAACGCACCTACCCAAGTGCCGTACAGCCATTCCATCCAGGGCGACTGGTGTAAAGGGGGGAGCAGATGGGTCACCGCTTTAGATAGGACGCGCTGCCAGCCACGATGCGGTAGCGGCCGTCCATCCGGCGCAAGGGGGTGCAGGGCGGCCGCCAGCATCCGTTCGACTTTAGGATTCACCGGTCCAATTTCCAGGCAGCTAGATCTTTCGGCTATGAACCGCACGGTAAACGGGGAACCAATGGTGCCCGCCGTCCAACGATTCATGCATTTCATCGGTAAAGCGGTTCTCGTCGTTTCGGGTAGAGGTCAGACGCAGATAGACCGGCGCGCCTTCCGCGTCCAGGGCGGCGGTTCGGGTGCCGAGATTGCTGACCACGATCGTATCGGTGTCGCCTTCGAAGTGGCCTTCGAGAATATCCATCAGGCCATCCTGATCATCGCAGGCCGACATTCGATAGACTTGGCGCTGTTTGTCATATGACCAAAGGATAAAAAAGCGGATGACCGTAGCGCCCATCTGCATCGGCACTTCCCGCTCCTGCAGAAAAGCGCCGTCGAACAACGGCTCTATTTTCGTCCATTTCGGGAGCGGGCTCTCCACCCAGGCGCCTTCCGCATCCACATGATAAGCCTGGATATCCCATTCCCCCAGCATGAAATGCAAACGCTCGATACCTGTCGCCATGATGCTCTCTAATCAGTCGTTGTTGCCGTGTCGCTCAAGGGCATTGAGTACGGTATTGGAAAAGTGGTAATGCATGTTGTCCCAGAACGGCGAGTAAAACTGCTGCGTGCATACCGGAGAGCGCCGCGCTTTCTGCACGGCTTCGGTGATGCGAGCATCTTCCAGACCGGCCTGATTGAACTCCTGCTGATGTTCGAGCCTAACCTCGGTGTAGTCGGGGTGGCTGGCCGAGGCGGCGTCATAGAACTGTGCCCGCAACGTTCGCGTGCGTCCGGCGCTGACCGGATAGGCGATGATGCAATGAATGAAATAGGGAAACACCGCCATGTGCAGGTTCGGAAACAGCGAGCCGATGAAAGCCCGCTCCGGTAAAGCGTCCGGGTCCAGACCCAAATGAGTCAGGGGCAAATCGTCCAGTGCATAGGTTTCGGCAAAATCCCGTTCCCGATAGGAAAGCGCCATTAGCGCGCCGTCGATATACTCGACATAAGTTTTCTCTCCGGCCGCGTTTACCCGTGGAATCTGCGGTGACTCCGCATAAATTTCATGGGTGAAGCCTTCATGCAGCACATTGACGGCCCAGTTCTCGTAGTGTGTTTTCCAGTTGGTGGCCAAATCTTCCCCGTCGATCAGCGGTTTGCCGTTTGCATCGCGGCCGATATCCAAATCGTCTGTGCGGTACTCGGATAATAATTTCCGCAAAGGCTCGATTTGAACACCAAAAAGCCCGGCCGCCCCACTCAAATCGATGAAGACGATCCCTAACGCCGTGTCGCTGCGCACTTCGACCAGATCGCCCGAACGTCCGTGTAGCGCCGCCGGGTTGCTGTGCTCGTAGCCATCCCAATAAGGCATGGCGATCAGTTTGCCGCGTAAGTCATAACGCCAACCGTGATAAGGGGTGACGATTTCCGCTTGTCCTTGGACAGGATCGATGACGGCTAGGCAGCCATCATAGGGAACGATGTTGTGGAAGACACGCAAGACGCCGTCGTCGCCCTGGACGACGAGCAGCGGTAGGCCGCTGAATTCCAGAGGTAAACAATCCCCGGGTGCGGACAGTTGCCGAGTAAAACAGAGGGCCACCCAATGGCGGGAAAATAACCGCTCCATTTCCAATTCGAAAAAAGCTTCCGAGGTAAAAGCCTGCCTCGGTAAAGTTCGGGCCTCCGTCATCGGCGCTCGGAGGCTGGCTCGTTGCGTCGGAGAAAGTAGGGTATCGAGCGTATCCGGCATTATTTCTTAGAGCCCGTTAAAAAATAAGGTGTTCAGTTCCAGGTAAGCGGATACGCTTCGGCGAGCGGAACTACTGATGCGTTCGTAATGAATATTAATTGACTTTTTTAACAAAAAAGCTAAGGCTTGATCTTGTCCTGAAGCCGTTTTTGTTGAAGAAGAAGCTGATGGTTGGTTCCGAAGCCGTCCTTGACGAATTTTGCGACACCGATATTATGCTCATCGAGCAAGGTAAAGTTCTGGCTGATCGGATCGATGTAAATGGTGCCGCCGCCGCCGCTTTCTCCGTTCGATAGCGTAATATTATAAGTGCCGACACAGCTTGGCTCGACGGTAACTACCCCGGTATAAGTAAATCTCTGGATGCCATTGTAAGTATTGTTGATGGTCATTTGCCCGGAGGTGATGTGGCCTTTGCCGTCATTGATTTCTCTGCCGACACTGGCCGCAAAAACCCACCCCGCACCAAACTGCGAATAACCGACTTCCGAGTAATCGGTGCGGGTCTCCTCGTCCCAGCTATAAGATCCGGCCAGCGTTTTTAGCGAGCAACCGGCGGTCTGGAGGTCCGCCGACCACGCGTTCGGTTGATGTATGGCGATCGGCAGCAGGAACAAGGGAAAAATCCGCTTAATGGTACGACGTCTCATCTTGATGCATCCCCTCGACTATTGAAAATCATTTTTTGAATCGGACAGTGGGCCCTGGCTGGGCTTATCTCGGTAAATCTGACTATTTAGGATAAGCTCGGCGGGTTTAAAAGAACAATCGACCTTTTGTTAAGAAATGTTAAGCGATCCAAATCAATCATCAATAAAGGGGTGATGATTCGTCGTGGCTCGCATACCCTGCCATCCGCCCTTCATCCATTTTCAATACCCGGTCGGCTACATGGAAATAATGGTCGTCGTGGGTAACGGCCACCACGGTCTTGCCCATGGCCTTCAATTCCATCAGCAGGGTTTCGTAAAAATATTGGCGAAACCCCGGGTCTTGGTCGGCGGCGAACTCATCCAATATCAGAATCGGTTTTTCTTCCAGGATGCTGGCAATCAAGGCTAGGCGTTTGCGTTGGCCGGTGGATAAATGGGTGTTGGTGAAACCGCCATTGTGGTAACCGACTTTATGCCGCATGTGCATTTTTTCCAGCCAGTCATCGACCTTCGTTTTATCGAGATGGTTGATGCCGTATAGCTTGTCGAAGAGATGGAAATCGGTAAAAACAGTCGCGAACAATTCCCGATAGGCTTGACGATTGTCAGTGTCAACCAGGGTGGCATCGACGTGAAGGGCGCCCGTCGTCGGCGGGTAAAGGCCCGTCAGCAGTTTCAGAAACGTGGATTTTCCGCTGCCGTTGCCGCCGATAATAAAAAGCAATTCTCCCGAGCGGATGGTTTCTCGAAAAGGCCCTACTGAAAACGCGGCATCGTTATTGGGGCTGGGATAAGTAAAACAAATGTCATCGAGCGTGATCGTGTGGAAAGCGAAAGGCTCTCGTCGGGCGTGGGGGGGGTCCTCGGTAATAGCCGCATCCATTTCCGCCTCGAGCGCCATCAGCTCGTTGATGATCCATTCGACTCGGTTGAACATAGGCAGGGCATTGACCAGCATATTGATGGGTCCCGCCATGAACAGCAGGGTTGTCGATATCTTGAAAATGTCCGCGGCATTTTCATGCGTAAAAGAAGGAATGATGAAAATCAGAATCGGCATCAGGGCATAAATGAAAATACGCCCGAATCCCCACATCTTGACTTCTTGCCGTCCGGCGATGATCCTGATGTCCTTGGCTTCCTGTGACGCCTGAGTGATGTGCTTCAGAATGGCGTCATTCTTGTCCCGGCTCAAGCGGATTTCCTTAAAACCCTCGAGCAAATGGGCTATCAAGCCAAAATAACCGGATTCCTTGTTCGCAACCCGGTTCAATGCCTGCTTGACGGCTTTCGATTCCGACAGAAACAGGACGATGCCGCTTGCCACCGCCAGCAACGCAACGACGAAACTGAGCGGTGAGAGATAGCCCAGATAGAACAGCGAGAAAACCAGCAGGATACTGACTTGAACGGCGCTGGTAATTTGCGGGATGGCCTGGGACAGAATGGCATTGTTCTGGGTCAGGCGCGCATACAGGTCATGACTGCCGACGCTTTCGATGAAAGCCAGTTCCACTTGACGAATCTTGTTGGTTAAACGGATTCGAAGTGTATAGATGGCGTCCTCGATCGCCACGACCGCTTGGGCAAACGAAAACCATTGGCCGTAAAGGAACAGCACAAAGGCGATCAGATACAGCAGAAAAAACTGGGTCAGATCCTCGCCTTTCGCGACTTTGGCGGTCGCATGATTGACGATGGACAGCAGCAGGCCATTGGCGATGCCGGAAATGATCGCCATCAGCATAATCTGTTGGTAGGACTCGCGGGATTCCTTTTCGATAAAGGTGAGCAACTTCATGACGACTCATTTCATTTCGGGCCTATTCAAGCCGTCCGGAAAGACTCTACAAACGGATACGATTGGAATGGCAAAATGACTATGGTACAGCACATCGATTGATTGTACATTGGCCGGTCTTAAGGCGCTCATCTTGAGGATTCCATTCGTTGCTTATTGTTATGATAAAAGAATTAACCGATTGCGGCGTGACGGGATGGCGTTAAGAAATGTTAAGAAATGTTGCCGCCACTTCATCTTTATTGGGGGTTTGGGGTAAATTGATTACAATGCCGCCCGATGAGCCATTTGAGCGGGTCAGCGCGGTGATGAGTCAAGCGCGTGACATTCCGATAACCTTTTGCCCAAAACGGATGCTGTTTGATCAGGCGTGGGTTTTGCCGGCATTTTACGAGACATTCTTCCTATGCACGCCCTGGTGATTTTTTTGGTGCTGTTGATGTTGGTTTACATCGTCGTGTCGATCATCGCCCAGCCCAAAGAAAAACTGCAACAGGCCTGGTCCAACATGGCCTCGCCCTTTACTTCGAAAACCCGAGATTGGGCAACACCGATGAAAGCGTGGGCGGAGACCTCCTTGGGTCATGAAAAGCCATTACAGGCTTGGCTGCTTGCCTTGCCCAACGAAGGCTTACAGGCGCTGGGGGAAAAAATAGCCGAGTTTTGCGCGGAAATGAATGTCGGCCTGGCTTGGCTGACCGACCCGGCCGAACCGACCGATCCTGCGATCAAACAGGCCGCCGAGGAAATGGTCGTCGATTATTGCAAGATTTGCCTGAAAGCCGTGCGCAATCAAAAACCGGCAAATTAAAGCTCGATCCGATCGATAGACCAAGCCCATTTATATACGGAGGACACTGATGGCATCGGGAATGGCGGGGTTACGTTTCATGCAAGGCGAATGGGACGTCAAGGCGGATGTCATGGGTACGGACGGCGCATGGACACAGACGCCGCTCCCGAACGAAACGACCATTCTGCCTGTGCTCGACGGAGCCTGCCACCGCGAAGAAATGGCCGTTGCCCATGATGGCGGCATCACCCGTTTGTTTTTTTCCTGGTCATACGATAAATACCGCAAGATCTACCGGATGGTTTCCTGCGATGATGCCGAAGGGCTGATGGCTGTGATGGAAGGCCGCTTCGAAGACGGCACCGATACCGTGGTGATCGACGATGTCGCCACCGGCACCGCCACCCGGGATGCCGAAGGTCAGCCGATATTCAGGCGCCTGGCGTCGACCAAAACCAGCGAAAACAGCTTTACCGACATTGTCTTCGAGTCCTATGACGGCGGGCAACACTGGTTACCGGTATTTCGCGCCGTTCATACCCGCAAGCCTGCAGCCACCGCCGAATCAGGAGCTGGTTGAAAATAACCGCGCCGAGCGCTCCTGTCGAAATTCAAAGTGCCTTGCCTACCCCGCGCACAGCTTGAAACAAGGATTCCAGCACACCATGAATGCTCTTACCTATCGCATTGCTCTGGCCGGCCTCGGCAATGTCGGCACGTCTATGCTGACCCTTCTACAGCGTGAAGAACATGCCTTGAGTCAGCGTTATGGGGTGCGCTTGCGCATAACCGGTGTTGCCGAGCTGGGCGGCTGCGCGGTGGACGCAGCAGGTCTCGATCTCGGTTTATTACTGAAAACACTGCAGGCACGCCGCCCGGTAGCGCAGCTTCCCGGTATCGGCAGGCCGGGCATGGCCGCCATCGAATTGCTCGAACACGCGCGACCGGACATCTTGCTGGAAGCCACCCCCGTCAACCTGAAAGATGGCCAACCCGGCCTGGGTCTGGTGCAGGCGGCGTTACAGCGGGGCATTCACGTCGTGCTGGCCAACAAAGGCCCGCTCGCCTTGGCTTATCAGGAATTGGCGGCAATGAGCGACTTGGCGCCGGGATGGGAGAGCGCCTACCGCAGAGCGTTTGACCGCGACACCGGGCTGCCGCCGCGTCCCAAACTGCGCTTCAGCGCCTGTGTAGCCGGGGCGTTGCCCACGATTAACATGGGCTGGCGAGATTTGGCGGGCAGCCGTATTTTGCGCCTGGAAGCCATTTTCAATGGCACCACGCAATCCATTCTGCGGGCGATGGAAGCCGGGCACAGTTACGATAGCGCCCTCGCCGACGCCCAACGACGCGGCATTGCCGAAACGGATCCCACGCTGGATGTCGATGGCTGGGATGCGGCCGCCAAATTGGTGATCGCCGCCAATGCCGTGCTTGGTCAGACGACCCGTTTGGCTGATGTAGAGGTCGAGGGTATTCGCGCCCTCGGCCATGACGCGATACGACAAGCCCGCAAAAATGGTCAGCGGATCGTGCTGCTGTGTCTTGCTGAGCGCCGGGAGGAACGCTACCGGCTTTCCGTGCGACCGACACCGCTGCCCCTCGATCATCCGCTCGCCAGGCTGACCCCTGATGAGATGGGCGTGGTCTATTACACGCCAGACGTGGACAGGCTTTCGGCGGCCAGTTCCGAGCCCGGCGCCACCCCGGCCGCCGCCGCCATGCTGCGAGACCTATTGGAAATAGTGCGCAGCCCAATGAACCCGGGTCACGGCGCCTGATACCTCCCACCGCTTTCGTGACGCCAAAACCTTGCCGCCTGGAAAAATGATGAAAACCGTACCGAGAACCCTGTCCGTGTTACCCGAGCCCTTTGCGATTTGCCGTCTATCGCCCGACGCGCCTTTTCCGGACTGGGCCATGTTGAAAACCGCAAGCTTTTTTGTCATCACCCAAACCCAAGAAGAGCTGTCGGTCATCTGTCCCCAGCAGCAGGTTCCCAGCGGCGTGGTCGCCAACACCGGTTGGTGGTGCCTAAAGCTCGAAGGCCCGTTTGATCTCGACGAGCCGGGCATCCTAGCGGCGCTGGTCACGCCGCTGGCACAGGCAGGCATCGGCGTTTTTGCAGAAGCTACCTACGACACCGATTATCTTCTCGTCAATCAAATTGAAAAGGCAATACAGACGCTGGAACAAGAAGGTCACCGCATCGTGCAATAGTTTTTCGATGGTTTTTGCATCCTTCAGGTTTTTTCGTTCGTCAGCGCGCCTTTTTCATTGATGCGATGCAGAATGTCTTGCACCCTGGACACCGATTGCAGAAGCACCGGCAACCGGTCCAGGCTTTCCTGGAAGTTCCAGAAATAGGTGACGACCGAAAAGATCGTTCCCGCCTGAATACCCGGCAAGCTGGCCGTATACATCAGGACGTAGAGACTGGCCAAGAGGACACACACTTCGATCGCTGCCCAGGTTCGGGCCTCGATGTCGGAGGTCTTGACCCGTAACAGACGCAGGAACCGGAAGTGTTTCGTCAGTCGGGTGAATGAGCCGTAATGAATGACCCGAGCCTGCGCTTCCAAATTGTTGTTGATGCTGCGGTTTAACCGATTGATGGGCCGCCAGGTCAAGCCGTTCAGCGCCAAAACCGGCAACATCATCACCAAGGCCACTACATCGATGTGCCAGTCGAACAGGGCGAGCATAATCAAAGATCCGGCGAAGGCAATGATCATCGCAAAAATATTGGGGACGTCCCGCTCGAAAAAATCCACGATTTCACGGATCAGCACGGAACGGGCGACCAGCTTGCCTTGCGCGGTGCCCGCTTCCCGCTGACGCTCGATCACGCCGGCTACCAGGGCCGCATAGATGCGCATGAACACTCGGGTGTCGTACATTTTGCGCCACGTCGTGAGCACAACCAGGACCAACCAGAGCACGGCGAATAAGCACAAACCCCTATAATCGTGCGCCAACAGTCCGTTGATCGCCGTTCCTATTGCCCAGGGCACACAAAGGGTCAGTAGCTGCTCGGTCAGACTCAGGCTGTAAGTGACCGCCAAGGCGCCCCTATTATTATGCAGCAGCAACTCCAGGAGGGTGGCCTGATCCGTATCAGGATGCATCGGGAACGGATTCTTCAATGACTCGCTTAAGCACATTCAGATGGTTGCCGTCATGCTCCGGGCGGGTCAAGAGATGACGGATCACTGGATAAAGAAGCTTGGCCCAGCCTTTCGCCTGGCTTTTCCGGATCAGATGAACGCGAGTCAGCTGACTGTCGATCGCTTCGAGGGTATAGTCATGGATCACTTCGACCCCGAAAATACAAAGACGCAGCGTATATCGCGAAGGGTTTTCGACTGCCACGACGGCGCCCGTTTCATGCCATTGCCGACCATGAACGGAACGGACCTGGCGGAACTGCGGCGGGGCTGTGTCGTTTGCGGCTTGGACGGGAACTACATGATGGATGTGCTCGAACATCATCTCGATATTCGGCAAGTGGGTTATAAAACCAAAAACACGGTTTATATGCCGATGTATTTCAATAGCGCCTTCGAAAAAAATCATCCTCACCCCTGACTTGCAGGCGGTTGTGCCGATTTTAGCTGCTGTTTGCGAAATCGGCTTTGGCGAAGCAGCGGCAGTAAAAATCGCAAGCTGGCTTCCCGCTCCAGGGTCGCGTCGAAACGGGTCATGTTCTGTTTGAAGGCCAAATAACCGGTCCAGATGCGCTCCCACTCGCATTGCATGGCGTGATGCCCTTGCGCGGCGAGAATTTGATCCAGGTACAACTGCACCGTTTCCATCGCGACGGCCGTGTGTCCGGATGCCATGTTGTCGATGGTCAGGTGCAGGGTAAAGAAATACGGATCCATTTGCCAATACCGTAATTCATCGATGATTTGCATGTAGCCTTTGCCCAAGCCGCTCAATTCGATGGCCAAATTGACGCCGATGATTTCCGGCAAAAAAGCCTTGGGAAAGAGCGAAACGGACAAGGTCAGCAAGGGCAGATCGAAGGCAAAATCACGCAAGGCCGGTTGCAGCGCAAATTCGAGGGTGTCGGTGGGCGGCATGTGGATGCCTTCCTTTTCCAGCAGACGGCGGTACACGTTCGGATGATTCATACGGGTGTCGGCATTGCCCACTTCGTCGGAGTAGATGCGAAACAAACGGGCGGAAATCTCGGTCTGGGATGCCCCGGCCTTGGCGATGTGCTGCACCCACGAGCCATCCACCATCGGGAAGGGCGCATACTGTTGGATAAACCAGACCATAATTTCCCGGGGCACGGTGGAGGGCGGGACAAAGGCTTCATAAGCGCTGGTTTCAGACGCGTAGATCTGCTGGATGCGGGCTTGAAAAGCGTCATGACTATACGGAAACAAGCGCAACGGCTCCGGCAGACGGCGTTTCGCCATGTCCGCCTTGGCGCGCTTGAAATAGCGCAGGGCCACCTGGCGAGCGGTGGGCAAGACGTCGGGATAAAGATCGGCATTGACGAAATAGTAATACAACTCCCGCTTATTACATTTGGCATAACTGGCCAGATCGGCGCTCTCGTCCGGACGGAGGGGCGTTATCGGCGGGCCGGATGCCGACGGCTCGGCGAGCGGGCGAGGGGGCGGTTCGAGGGGCAGGGATTCCGTGGTCAGGCTTTGCACCCAGTCGGCCATGATCGCTTGCTCCGCTTCGGTAAAAATGCGAAACATGGGGCCGCCGAAAGCGATCGCTCGCGTCAATAAAGGGCTTTCCAGAGGCGCTTCGAGGTTGATGTAGGGGGATGCCGCCAGCGCTTTCAGGAAGCCTTCCGCATCGAAGGGTTCCTGGGCGAACCAGTCGTTGAGCGGATGGCCTCCGAGTTTCCGGTTTCGGTGCATATGGCGGGCATAGCGGGCTTTTTCCCGCACCATGGCCAGCATTTTATGGTGGGGCGTCAGGGTTCCGGAGCGGTCGAGGGTCTCCCGCAGATCCTGCTGCCAGGCTTCGTTGATCGTCAGGTGAGCCGCCACTCCGTTCCAGATGCGTTGCGCTTGTTGCTGGCGTTCGGCGTCATCATCGAAGCCGTCGAGATACAACGCCGGCAACTCAAGGAGAAGCGGCGTTTCCGGTTTCGTCCGGTTCGTGTCGGCATCACGGCGGCAATAGCGGTCATCCAGTCCGTGGCGCTTGATTTCGTCCGCTAACGCAACGAGCGGGCAGTCCTGGCGGGCGAACACATGGCCCAGGGTAAAGCCGATCAATTCCGGCAGGTAGACCCGGGGGAACAGGGAGAGGGCGAGTTGAAACACCGGACCGGTAAAGGCCTTGTCGTTGATGTCGCTACGGCGGCTGAAAAGGCGGCTGCTGACTTCCGGCATATAAATCCGGGCGCTATGCAACAAGTCCCGGTACAAGTTGCCGTAATGCTTCGAGGTATCGCCATCGCCGATCGTGCTCGCATAGAGGCGAAACAGGCGGGCGGTGATTTCCGTGTGATTGGTTGCGGCGAGGGAAATATTTTGCAGCCAACACCCATCGAGTAACGCATGCGGGGCGTATTGTTTCAGCACGTCATCGAGCCGGTCGGCGCTCAATGGACTGGCGGGCGGCACGGCCCGATGCTGCCGATACCAGGCTTGCAGTTGTTCTACCCAGGTCGCAGGGGCATGGCCAAACAATGGCGGCTGCCGGGGTGTCGCTTCGGCCTCGGCGAAGCGGGTTTGCGCTTGCGTCAGAGCGTCGGTCACGACTTGTTGCGCTTTGGGCGCCAGTGCCGGAAACTCGTCGATGTTGAGGAGATAGTAATACAACTCCCGCTCGGATAGCTGTAGATGCGCCTGCGCCTGTTTGCCGAAGGCTACGCGCCAGTCTTTGGAACCCCGATCGGCCTGTAAATTCACCGCCACCATAACCCGCCTTTCAGCTTAGCATAGATAATCCGCCGATTATATTAACTAATGCGCGGGCCGTTAAGGTAAAACCTGGCGGCCGCTCGGACAAAAGCGGGCGTTTTGTCCGGTGCACGCGCGAGTAAACCTTTAAAATCATTTGATTACCAATTGTTAACCGAAAAACAAACAAAAATGTTAAGAAATGTTGCCTTCCTTTTAAGTTGCGGAGGTTTGAAGTACATTACACGCAAGCGGCAGAGCGGACGCCTCGGGTTTTTATCGGAATATATTTTGACTGATAGGTAAGGCATTGAAGAAATATAAAACCCTAGTGCATTACATGCTGATTAATGCACTGATGCCGGCGACTGCGTTACTGACCCCTACCGCTTGTAGCGTTTTTGATCATCGCGCACCGGAGCCGGCACCACAAAGCCGTGCGCTTTACCATGCGGAAGACTGGGTGCCCGTGCCGGCCGGGGAGTTCTTGATGGGCGCGTCGGCTGACGATAACGCCGGCAAAGAGAATGAAAAACCGCAGCATCAGGTGAAGATAACCCAGCCGTTAAAAATGGGCCGATACGAGGTCACCTTCGAAGAATACGAACGCTTCGCCGATGCCACGAAGCGGGCTTTACCCGATGATGCGGGCTTTAATGCAGGCGACCGCCGGCGTTTGCCGGTGATCCATGTTTCATGGGACGATGCCAATGCGTATGCCGATTGGCTGTCCAGGGAAACCGGCCGACATTTCCGTCTGCCAACCGAGGCGGAATGGGAGTATGCGGCGCGGGCAGGCACGACAGGCTCGCGGTTTTGGGGGGATGATCCGGCCCAGGCATGTCAGTTTGCCAATGTTTTCGATCGGCGCAATGAAGTAAAAATCCGCCAGCGCTTTAACGTACCCAAAGCATGGGCGGCAAACCATGATTGCGCGGATTCTTATTTCGCTATCGCCCCGGTTGGCAGCTTCAGAGCGAATCCTTGGGGCTTGCACGACATGTTGGGCAATGTCTGGGAATGGGTGCAGGATTGCCGGCACGACCACTACCAGGGCGCGCCGACGGCCGCCCACCCGGCTTGGGAAGCCCAGGATAGTGGTACTTGTTCAAAACGTGGCGTGCGCGGGGGATCCTGGTTCGTGGCCGTGCCCTACGTGAGGGCGGCCCATCGCAGTTGGAACTTTCCGACCGACAAGGGCAGCGGCATCGGTTTTCGCCTGATCCAGGATTGATTTGGCTGTAGCGATGCGCACGCGAGCACCCGCCTAGCGCCGTCCGATATGTGCCGAACGAGCGCCGGCGCTGATTCGCGGCAACTGACGGCTTAAATAGACTGGAATAGAAGGGGACATCCCGATGAAGCGACGTGATTTTTTAAGAGTATCCGGAACGGGCTTGGCGCTGACTGGCTTGGCGGCCTACGCCAATAACGCCGCCGCCTTAGTGGGGGACGCGTTGGCGGCGGCTCCGTTTGAGCTGGCCGCGCGCCAACCCTTGCAGATACAAAGCAACAATGGGGTGCTCAGGGTCAAACTGGTGGCCGAGTATTCTACCGGTCGATTCGTGGTGAATGGCGTGCCGTTGAATGTCCGCAGCTTTAACGGCATGCTGCCCGGCTACACGCTGGTGGCCCGGCCGGGCGACGTGCTGAAAATTCGACTTGAGAACCGGTTTCCGGCCAGTCCCGACGATGATGAACATCCGCACGACGTCAACACACCGCACGGCTTCAACAACATCAATCTCCACACCCACGGGCTGAACGTATCGCCGGAAGGAAACGAAGACAACGTGCTGTTGACCCTTCGCCCGAACGAAGTGTTCGAGTACGAAATTCACATCCCCAAGGATCACCCGGCAGGCACCTTCTGGTATCATCCGCACAAGCACGGCTCCTCCTTGCACCACTTGGCCAGCGGCATGGCGGGATTTCTGATCATCGAAAGCGGGCAAGGCGATCTGAACAAACTGCCCAGCGTGCGCACGGCAAAATCCGTTTACATCGCCTTTCAAGAACTCGTTCTGATGATGCCGGAGGGGATCTTGCCCGAAGTTCAGTACCCTATTCGCGAGCTGTTCAAACGCCAGGCCATCCTGCAATACACAGTCAACGGCCTGGCGGTGGACGAAGGCGCGGATCCCTTGAAGGGCGTCCCCGGCAAGCCGCCGGTTCTGCGCATGCGCCCCGGCGAGGTGCAGCGTTGGCGGTTTGGCTTGTTGGCGCACCTGCAATCCTATCGTTTCGCGTTGCAGGACCACAAAATCCATATTGCCGCTTACGACGGCATCACCGCCGACGAGTTGGTCGCGCACGATGAATTCATCATCGGACCGGGCAGTCGGGTCGATCTGTTGATCAAGGCCAGCGACACGCCGGGCACCTATCCTTTCAAGATGCTGAAAGAGCAGTTCGGTGAATTTCCGCTGTTTGTGACGCCGAACTTCTTTGTCGACGAGTTGGCGGCCTTCAACGTGGTGGTGGAAGGACCGCCGCTGCCGATGCCTTTGCCCACACGCTTGAACCCGCCGACAAAACGCCTGCCGCGCATTACCGACGAGGAAATTACCCGGCGGCGCGAGATCGTGTTCAAGGTCGAAGGGGATGTCATTTTCGATTGGTCCATTCCGGCGTTCGTAGAGGATACCCGGCAATTTTTTATCAATAATTTAAAGTTCAGCGGCAAGCGCATTAACGAGACCGTGCTGTTGGGTAGCGCGGAAGAATGGACCATCGTCAATATTCATGAGGCGAATAACCCATCCTTGCAAATCAACCATCCGTTCCACATCCATGTCAATTGGATTCAGGTCATGGCCGTATACCGTCCGGACGGCCAGGGCGGCTTTGATGTGGAACGTCCGAATCACGGTCGTGGCCTATGGATGGACAACATCGACGTGCCTCACGGCGGTAAGGCGGTCATTCGCATCCGTTTTCAGAACTTCCCCGGCATTTTTCCGTTGCACTGCCATGTGCTCGCCCATGAAGACGAGGGCATGATGCATCTGGTCGAAGTGGTCGACCCGGCGCCAGTCAAGGCGAGAATTACCAAGGCGAAAGGCGGTACTCTGGCTTCCGCCGACTTGTCGGGGAGGGTAACGGTAGCGTTTAAACCGAGGAGTTTCAAACGGCTCATCACTAAGGTGGCCTACTACTATAGCCTGGACCCCGAACATGAGCCGGGAGAGGGTTTGGTGGGACTGGAGCGTTATTTCCGGTTAGAGAGCGAAGAGCCCCTTATCGAATCGGCGACCGTTACCATCCGTTTCCCGATTGAACTGTCTCGCGGCGAAGTCTATGACCCTCAGACGATTCAACTCTACCGCAGCACGGGCCAGGGCTGGACCACGGAAGGCATCACCCGCGTGACGCTGGACGTCGAGGGACAGATCTTGGTCAGTTCCGTGGAGACCTTTGGAAATGGCCATTTTGCCGCATTGGCAACGCTGGTCAGCGGTCCGGTCACCCCGGTAGCGGGCGGATGATAATGCCATAATGTTAACAACAACCGGGCTACCGGCTTCGGCGAGAGGCGCGGGGCGTTTATTTTTTTGCCGAGGAGAGGCCTTCGTGAGTAAGAGTATCGTCATCGTGATTGCGCGGTTTCTAATCGCTCAGATCTTTCTGCTGTCCGGATTGAGTAAACTGGGCGACTATGCCGGCACCCAAACGTATATGTCGACCGCGGGGGTGCCGGGCATGCTTCTTCCCGTCGTGATCGCCCTCGAAATCGGCGGCGGCCTGGCGCTGATCGCGGGTGTTTTTACCCGCTGGGTCGCACTGGCGCTGGCCGGTTTCAGTATTGCCGGCGCGATCCTTTTCCACCGTGATTTTGCCGACGCCACGCAAATGGTGATGTTCATGAAAAATTTTGCGATGGCGGGAGGGCTGTTGTTGCTCTATGTCCACGGCTCCGGTCCTTTCAGTGTGGATGCCAAGCGCGCAATAAAAGCAGGGGAGTAAGACCGAAAAAGAGGCTGCAAACCGCTTCGGGTGGGAGCAGAGACGCGCTCTTGCGCGTCTCTGCTCGAGCGTCGGCCCGTTTAGCGATCGGCTAGGGCAGCGGCGTGATGTCGGCGGCGTTGCCGGCCGAGGTAATAAAGTGCCAACCGGTTTCGCCCGCTACCGCAATGGCCAGGTTCGGCATCGCTTTGCGTAATTGGTCGACTCCCTTCAGGCTAATGTTCGGCGATCGGGCAACCCGCAAGGTTTTCAACGACGGTATGTCTTTTAATTGTTGCAAGCCGGCGTCGGTAACCTCGGTGCCGAACAGATTCATTTCCTGTAATCCGTTCAGCAACGCTTTGGAAGCGGCCAGATAATTATCGTTGATTTCGGGCCCGAAAAGATAAAACTCCTGATACAAAGGCAGAAATTCTTTCAAAGACTGAAGCCCGAGTTGCGAGGTGAGTTTGGCGTCCAACGACAAGGATTGGGCGTTGACGTAATTTTTAAAATACGCCATCCCTGCATCGGTCACGTTGGTTTGCGCCAAATCGTAGCAGTGCATCCGCTTGTATTTGCTCAGCATGTCGACGGTGGCGTCGGTGATCGACGTGCCGCGCAATTCCATGGTGTGTATTTTTGGCAAGTATTGCAGCAATTCGATGCTGGCGTCGGTGATGCCCTTAACGTTGGTGGCGCCGATGATCTGCAAATTGACCATGTCCTTGATGGTGTTTGCGGCTACGTCGTTCACTTCGGTTTCGGCAAATTTCAAGATACGAAGATTCTTTAGATTCTTTAGATTATCGAAGCCAGGGCCGCTAATCTTAGTATCTTCCATAGTAAGTTCAATCAGATCGGTCATTTTTCCGACATTAATGAGACCGGCGTCGGTCAGGTTGGTGCCATCCAAATGCAGCCCCAAAATGGCCATGTCCTTTAAATTGTCCAAGCCTTCATCGGTGATTGCCGTCCCGCTTAAATCCAGTTCTTGTAATTGCGACAAGCCTTTGAGTTCCGGCAGACCGGCATTGTCGACGCCGGTGCCCGCCAACACCAGATTTTTCATGCCCGTCAAATTTTTCAAATGGGACAAGCCCGCACTGGTAACGCCTGTGTAACTGAGATCCAGGTTTTGCAGATCGGTCAGGTTTTTGAGATGGGCGATACCGTCGTCGCTGACTTGAGTGGCATCAAGATATAAGTTCTGCAAATAGGGTTTGGATTGCAGATCCGCCAAGCCGGCATCGGTGATGCCGGTAAAACCCAAATCCAATTCATGGAGATAGGACAGTTTTCTCAATGCGGCCAAACTATTGTCGGTGATTTGCGTCCGCTGCAAACGCAGTTTTTGCAGGCTGGTCAAATTTTTAAGGCGGGCGACGCCGGCATCGCCGATTTTGGTGTAGTTGAGACTTAATTCTTGAAGCTGGCTCATGTTTTTAACGACCGCCAGGCCGGCATTCGTCACCTGGGTGGCGTCAAGCCCCAAAAACCGTAAATGCCGCATGGCGGCCAGTTTGGCGATGCCGGAATTGGTGACTTGGGTATGGCCTATATCGAGTTTATTCAACTGGGTAAGGCTTTTGAGGGTAGCCAGGCCTTTGGAGGTAATGTCCGTGGTATAAAGCGACAAGCTGCGCAGGTTAGGCAGGCTTTTTAAATGTATCAAACCCGCGTCGGTGATTTTGGTGCCTCGGAAATAATGCCGGTAGAACCGTTGAAAGGGGGCTTGCCCGAAACTCAGGGACTGCAATTGCGGCATGGTTTTTAAAGTGGCCAGACTGGCATCGGTCACTTGCGCGCCATAGAGTTCGAGCTTTTTTAAGTCCGGCAGATTGGTCAGATGCTTAACGCCCGCATCGGTCACACGGAAGGTGCTGACTTGAATGGTTTTCAGGTCGGGTAAGGTCTTTAGCCAATTGAGAACATCATCGGGCAGGATGCCGATCGTGAATGAGTCACTGCTGGCTTCGATGGCTTTCAGGCTTTTGATTTGGCCGATACTGGCCAACTGTTCATCGCTGACCCGAAGTTCCGGAAGGCGGACTTCAATGATTTGCCGGCCTAAGCCGTTCTCTCCCTCGTAATTTACGACGACACTGCCGTTGAGATCCTGCACTTTGGCAATCATGTCGTCGTCGATGTCCGCGTAGGCCGGGGACAGACCGTAGTAGGTCCCCAGCACGATCAGTAACCACAGACGGGGTAAAGCCGAAAGGTGTTTAATTAACATGGTTTTCTCCTTTGATTTTAGGTACGGGTAACCCCGCACGTGGCGGATTTGCCTTGGAAGCCCTTTTGTTTTGATTTTATTATATTTTTTATATACTTGACCGCGCCCGGCACGCGTTCACGGCATAAATTCGGGCCACTGTCGCAACGTTTTACCGAATACGCATGACAAGTCTTCCGGGGTCAAGTTTTTTTCCGCGGGCTCGTAGCCGAGCGCTTCGAGCATGGCATCGGCATGGTCGTTGAAAGTCTGCAACCCGGCCGTTTCGAAAGCTTGATGCTCCGCCAGGCGTTTACGCAGGGCGCGCGCCACGGCGGCTTGATGGGTCGATAGATCGATAGCCAGGGCCAGGTGGTCCAGGATGACGTCCGAGAGTGCATCGGTATCGGTGCGGACGGCGGGGCGATAAGCGATTTCCCTTAGAAACGCTTCCTTTACCATCGCCCATTCCTCAAAAGACCGGCCGCTTTCCGCCAGGGTGAGCCGCGCCATGTCGACGGCCAAACCCGATTGCGCCTCCAAAAGCCGGGCGAAGCGGGCGTTCAGATACGCCTCGACCGCTTGCGACAGCGCGGCCGGTACGGACGCTTCGTCCAGCGCGATGCAGAATCCCTGCAGGTGTATCGCAAACAGGATCGCTTGGCGCCAAAGATTGGAGGCGTGGAACGTAAACGCATCGTAAGCGTCCCAATCGATCGCCAAATCCGACCATGACGGTGGCGAAGCGAGATTGTCGCGCGCCGGGTGAAGCCCTCTCATCGCGTCGTAGGCCTTGTTGATCATCTCCTCGGAACCGCCGCAGACCTCGGCTTCGCCAATGAGCAGGCCTTGCGCTTCGAGAGAGGCGTAAAAACCCTTGGCATCGGGCAAGGTGACCTTCGTTTCGCGGCTTTTGAAGCAGTCGTTCATCATCGCCAGGAAGGTGGCCTGCTGGAAGCCAAGGCATACCTTGTAAAGTCCAGACATCCATACCGGAATGGCGGTAGAAGCCAGCGGCTGCGAGCGACGCAACACCATGTAGTCGGTCAGAAAAACCCCCATGCCGGAAATCAGGGCAAGATCGTAATGGCTGGTGACGCGCTTGTGATAAAACGCCTGGTAACGCTGGCTCAGCCATGACAACACGGACAGACTGTGTTGCCATTCGGGTAAAATACTCTGCAGAGCGCTCGCGTTCATCGGTTTGGCATGACGGTAGCGGCTGCCCGCATAGGGGCAAGACCTGAAGGTGGTCTCGACCCGAGAAAAGGCGCGCGCGCGGCCTTCGCCCACGGGGCGGCCATCCGTGTCGAAATACTCGTGGACGCTGCGCTGTAACAGCGCCTCAAACAACGCGGTCTTGTCCAAAATTACGCCCGGAACGCGCATGATGCCTGTCGCCGGGCGGCTATCGGCGCTTGGGCCGTAAGATCAACTGCACTTCGTCTTTTCCGTAAATGCAGGCGCCAAACAATCCCAAATACCAATAGCGGGGCGACAGCAGGGCCGACCAGCGGTAGCCTTCGTTGAGCGTGGTCAGCCCCCCATAGGTATTCCAATAATGATCCATGGCCGGTACGTTCAGGAATGGAATCCAACTGTGGAAAAAAGGATGCCGGGCCATTTGCGCCACTTCCCATCCTTTTTGCGCCATCTTGTCGATGATCCAGGTATGGGTCAGGAGATGGCGGTGGAAAGGTTGCTGCAGAATTTGCCTATGCGCCTCGGCTTGGGCAAGATCGATGGCCAGCGCATCCGGCGTTTCGATATAGATGAAGCCGTTTTCGGCGCTCAGCCCGATCAAAGCATCTAGGTGGTCAAGCACCGACGTGTCGTGCTCGATCACGTCGGACGACATGACCACGTCGTAGCGTTGCGTCAAAACGGCGCTATCGGCAAACGTGTCGGTGAACGGATCATAACCTTGGACGTCGCGATAGCCCTGGTCCTGGAGAAAACGTAAAAAGTGTCCACCGCCACAACCGTAATCCAGAATGCGCTGGTCTTTATGGATGCCGGCTTTTTGCAACCAAGCCAGTTTTCTGCCGAAGAAAAAGCGGGTCACGCGATCCGGCTCGCTGGCTTCGTGCAGGCCGTACTGACGGTAATAATGCCCCAGATCGACGCCTTCCAAGGCATGGATGCAGCCGCAGTGGCCGCATTGCCAAACGGTAAACCGTTCTTGCTCGAAGGCCCGCTCACTGGAGGCCACCACGGCCTGGCGCGTGCTGGCCGACAGCGTTTCGGGCGCAGCGCACAGGTCGCAGCGGGTGTAGTCCTGTAAGGTCGTCATGGCTTCTCCTGCCGGGCAGGCGCTTCCTGCATCTCCGGAACGTGCGCGATGAGGCGGCGATAAAGGCCGCCGGGGGCAAGGCTGAGCAGGCGGCAGACCAGCCACGCCTGCCAGGGGAACCAATCCAGCGCGCGCTCCCGCCGAATGGCGGTACAGATGCGCTGCGCCGCTTGTTCGGCCGTCAGCAAGTCTTTCACCGTCGCCCTTTCCTCGTCGGTAATCAGCGGGGTGTCGACGAATCCTGGCGCCACCACCGTCGCCTTGACGCCAAACGGGTGCAAGTCGACGCGCAGGCTTTGGAACAAGGTCAGCAGGGCCGATTTACTGGCGCAATAGCCGGCGGCGGCGGGCAAGCCCAGCATGGCGGCCATGCTGGAGACGGCGACGAGATGCCCCTGCCGACGGCCGATCATGCCCGGCAAGACGGCGCCGGCGGTATTGATGACACCTTGCACGTTGGTTGCGATCATGGCGTTTTGGGCGCCGGCATCGAATTGCGTCACCACTGTTTTCCGGTAAATGCCGGCGTTGGCAATCATCACGTCGCACGGGCCTAATTGTTGTTCGAGTCGGTGCACCGCCTGTGCCAGCGCCTCTTGATCGGTGACGTCGGCACAGGCGTAGGCGACTTTTTCGACGGGCGCCGGCAAGTCCGCCACAATGCGTTCGAGGACCGGCCGTCTTCTTGCAATCAGCCCGACTTTCGCTCCCTGAGCAGCGAGATGCTCGGCCAGCGCCAAGCCAATGCCGCTGGAGGCGCCGGTGATCAGCACGCACTTGTCACGCCAAAATTCGCTGCGCGTCGTCATGAGGCGGCCTGTTCGGAATCGGTAGGAACCGCCGGTGATTCCAGGGATTCCGGCGGCAACGGCGCGGCCGGACGGTTCTTTAACACCGGCAGAAATGCATTCCCGACACTGGCGATCAAGGTCAGCGTTTGCAGGGTAAGGGCGGTGAAAATACCGAAATGAAACAAAAAGACGCCTCCGACACAGAGGATGCTGCTGCCGATGACGGTATTGAAACCGGCGTGTAAGTTGTCGTCGAACCGCTGTGACAAACCGAATAGATGGTCGAGATGGTTCAAGGTGCCGTCCATCATGATGATTTGGGCTGTATCCATCGCGGCGCTGGTGGCGCCGCTCAACGAAATCGAGACGTCGGCCTGTTTGAGGGCGATCGCGTCATTGATGCCGTCGCCGATGAAGCAGACAGAACGGCCTTTCTGCTGCAGGCCGGCGATCAGGGCGCCCTTGTCTTCCGGCAAGGTTTCGGCAAAGAAGCGGTCGATCCCCAATTCATCGGCCAGCGCCTGCGTGGGCAGCGGATGATCCCCGGAGATGATGCACAAGGACAGACCGCGCTGTTTCAAGCGCTTGACGAGGGCCTTGGCTTCCGGCCGGAGGGTTGGGTACATGACCAAAACGCCGGCTAGCCGGTTGTCGATGGCGACCATGATGAGCGAATGGCCGCGCGCATGGTTATGGGTCATGCCGTGTCGTAGCGCGGCGGCGGTGTCGATGCCTTCCGCTTCCATGAAACGGTCGCTGCCTACCCAAACCCAATGTCCATCGATCCGCGCCTTGATGCCGTAACCGATCTGATAAGTGGCGTCGTTCAAGGCCGGCAACGGCAATTGTCGCTCATTCGCCGCCTGTACGATTGCCTTGGCCACCGGATGGCTCTGCTTTATTTCCGCGGCTGCCGCGTAAGTCAACAAGGTATCTTCATCATGATCGGCGCACAGATAAATCTCGCCGACATGCGGCTGCTCCAAGGTGAGCGTACCGGTTTTATCGAAGACGACGGTATCGATGTTTTTCAGACCCTCCAGGGCCCGCCCGTCTTTGACGAGAATACCGCTTTGGGAGGCCATGTGCAGAAAATTCAAGGTGCTCAACGGTGCGGCAAGCTGAATGGCATCGGAAAAATTCGACAGCAGAATGGCGGTGGCGCCAACGGGACCGAGCGTCAGCAAGGCTAGCGTACCGGCGCCCAGGGTCGGCAGCACCGCTTTGTTCGAGAGCTGCTCGCTGCGGGTTTCCACTGAGGTGCGATAGTCGGCCGTGCGGCTCCAGATTTCGCCGATTTGCGCGGCCACCGCGTCGGCGCCGGCTTTTTCGACGGCAATGTGGAGATGGCCTGTCAGCACGGTGGTCGCCGCATACACGGCTTCCCCCACGCCTTTTTCGACCGGATGCGACTCGCCGGTCAGCATGCGCTGGTCCACGGAGCCCATGCCGCGGACGACCAGGCCATCGACCGGGATCATTTCGCCGGCGCCGACCACGACCACGTCCCCCACCCGGACCGCTTCGAAGTCGGTTTCCACTTCTACGCCATCGCGCAGCAGCCAGACCGAGCGGGACTGTTCCCCGAACAGATTGGACAGACTTTTGATGGAATCGTCTTTGGTCTTCAGTACCAACTTAGCCGACAGATAATAAAGCCATGTACCGACTGCGCCGGCCATGAAAAAGTACGGATTCAAATTTTTGGAGACGCCCAAGGTAATCGCACCGCCAACCGCGATACTATCCACCAAGGACGGTTTCAGGCGGGACTCTTTCAAGCCGGCGTAGGCATCCATGAACATCGGCACCAAGGTATAAAGCAATACCGGGATCGCCAGCACGTGTGCCGGCGGGTACACGACCAAGGCGACCGTGCCCGCGCCGACCACCCCTGAAGAGACCTTGAAATAGTGATCGAGTGCTTGCCGCTCTTCATTTTGGCGATCGATCGCAGTGACGATTTCGGCGTTGGCGGGCTGATCGGCGCTGACCGTTGCCAACGCCTGTCCACCGATTCGCGTGATCAAGGGCGGTGCTTTCTTCCGTGGCGACATCACCCCGGATGCTTTCACCCCGTAGAGGCCGCCGGCCAGCACCAACAGTGCCCCGCCCACCATCATGACCTTACTCCCGCAAGTTTGAAATCAGGGATCATGCGGCCCCCGGACCATCGGAAGGGGCGTGAATCATGTCCCAAACCGCCTGCAAGCCTTGGATGGCCCGCTCAATTTCTGCTTCGGTGTTGGCGGCCGTGATCGAGAAGCGCGCCAAATTCCGGTGCATCGGTACGACCGGATAGACGGCGGGCGTAATCAGAAGGTCGTACTCCCACAAGAGTTTGCAGGCGGCCGTTACCTGATCGACGTTGCCGATCACGATGCTTACGATCGGGAAAGCATTTTCATTGTCGACTTCGTAACCGATGGCTTTCGCGGCCGTGACCAGGGCATGGGTCAGTTGATAAACACGCTGCCTGCGTTTGTCGCCTTCCAGTCGATTGACTTTGAGACCGGCCAGGGCGCTCGCCAGGCTGGCCACGGGGGACGGCCCGGAAAACACGAAGGTGCTGGCCAGACTGAGGCGGGCCTTCATGGCTTCGTCGAAGCAGGTGACGAAAGCGCCGTAAGAGGAAAAGGATTTGGATAGCGCCGCCACATAGATGATGCGATCCTTGACGTAATCCAGGCCGAAGTATTTGACGATGCCGCGCCCGCCATAGCCGTAAGGCATGGCTGCGGAAGGATGCTCGCCAATGACGCCCAGACCATGGGCATCATCGATGTAGATGACGGCATTGTAAGTTTTGGCCAGCTGCGCTATTTCACGCAGCGGCGGAAATCCGCCCGACATCGAGTAGACCCCGTCGATGGCGATGATCTTGCTTTGCTCAGGGCGGTAGCGCGCCAACTTCCTGGCCAGATCGTTCAAGTCGTTGTGGCCAAACTCCACCCATTCGGTGCCGTCGGCCTGCGCCCTGAGGCAGGCTTCGTAAATGGAGTGGTGCGCCGCATTGTCCTTGAAAATCACGCCATTGAAACCGGCCAACAGCGGCAATACCCCGAAGTGCAACAAATGCACCGACGGAAATACGAGGGTATTGGGCGCGCCGACCAGTTCGGACAAGCCCTGCTCCAACTCCGCGTAAAGTCCCGGCGAAGCCACGGCTCGCGTCCAACTGGGATGAACGCCCCATTTTTCGATCGCCGCCGGAATCGCAGCGATCACGTCGGGATGCAAATCCAGCCCCAAATAATTGCAGGAGGCGAAGTCGCACCGCCAGCGGCCGTTGACCAACACCTGGCGTTCTCTTTGATCTTCAGCGTTCACATAGGTTTGAGGGACTTGCCGCAGCATCTTGACATCGGCGTCGAGGGCGGCTGCGTTTTTAGCATAGCCGTCTTCGATGTCCGAATCATCCGAATCAGGGCTCTCCGGCGGCGCGGCGATATCGTCCAAGCGCTCCAATACCATATGGGCCAACAATTCGGTGGTGGCTTCCTGCATGATCGTTTCGAGCGGAATCGAGACCTGTAGCGCACGATGCAGATTATTTTTAAGTTCGACGGTCATCAGCGAATCCAGGCCTAACTCGTGCCAGTGCTGGTCGGACGGCATCGTCTGGGTCGCATCGAGTCCCAAGACCTGGGTCAGTTGCCCGCCGATGAAGGCAATCAAACGCTCAAGCCGCTCAGGCTCCGGCGCGTTCCGTAGCTGTTGCAGCACAGGGGCGCCATCGGCCGGTTTTTTTACCGGCTGCGCGGCGCGCGGCCGCATCAGGCTGACCAGGGGCGGTTCCTCGCCGGCCGGAAACGACTTCATGAACAAGGGCCAATGGATCGGGAACACCCCTATCTGGGTGGGACTTTGCTGCGGCGGTTGCCGCATCAGCTCCGCAAGTACCTGAAGACCGGCGTCCGGCTGGATTTTATCGAGACCTTCGTCTTCGAAAGACAGCTCGGCGGCCATGCCGGTTTCCGCCCAGGGCCCCCAATTGATGCTCATGCCGGGTAATCCCAGCCGGCGGCGTTGGTGCATCAGAAGATCCATCACGGCATTGGCCGCCGCATAATTGGTCTGCCCGGGCGATCCCATCAGGGAAGCAATCGACGAGAAGCAAATAAAAAAATCGAGCGGCATGTTTTGTGTCTGTTGATGCAACTGCCACGTCCCTTGCACCTTGGGGGCCATCACGCGGGCAAAGCGTTCGGCTGTTTGTTGCAGCACGGAACCATCGTCGATCAGGCCCGCGGCATGGATGATGCCGCGCAACGGCGCTCGCATCCGGGCCGTCTCGAGAAGACGGGCGACGTCCGGCGCCAAGGCCACGTCCGCTTGCGCGACCGTGACCGACACGCCTTGCTCGGTCAAGGCGTCTATCGCGGTTTTGGCCGCTGCCGAAACGGTGCCGCTGCGGCTGGCCAATAGCAGATGGCGAGCGCCTTGTCCGGCCAGAGAGTGGGCCACCTGCAAGCCCAAGCCGCCTAATCCGCCCGTTATCAGATAGCTGGCATCGGCATGGACAGGCGAGGCGGGGCGGGCGTCGAAGGTCAGCGCCACTTTGCCGACATGCCGGGCTTGCTGCATGTAGCGGTAGGCTTGCGCGATCTCGGTGATCGGAAAGGTGGTTTGCGGCAAGGGCTGAAAGTTGCCGTCCTCGAAGCCTTGCATGACCTCGCTTAACAGGGTCGTCATCAACCCCGGTTCTGCGGCGCTCGCTTCACCCAGATCGAACGGGTAATACTGGACGTCGGGGCGCGATGCTGCCACTTTTTCCGGCGACCAGATTCCCAGCTTGCCAATCTCCACAAAGCGCCCGCCCGGCGCCAATACGCTAAAACTTGGCTCGATGAAGTCGCCGTTCAAGCTGTTCAAGACGACCTGCACGCCAGCACCGTCCGTCAGCCGTAGAATCTCGTCGGCGAAATCCAGCGTGCGTGAGCTCATCACATGCCGTATGCCTTGCGCTTTCAATGCGTCCCACTTACCCGGACTCGCGGTCGCGAATATTTCCGCCCCCAGCGCTTTCACCAGTTGTACCGCGGCTTGACCGACGCCGCCGGCGGCGGCGTGGATCAGTACGCGTTCACCGGCGCGCAGCTTGGCCAATTTCTGCAAGCCGTAATAAGCGGTCGCAAAGGCGGTAGGTATGCCCGCGGCGGCTTCGAAACTCAGCGCCGCCGGTTTACGTGCGACAGCGGCGGCCTCGATGGTCACGAAGCTGGCGAAACTGCCCTGCGCGATGACGACGACTTCGTCGCCGACCTGCAAGCCGGCGACCTCGGCGCCGACAGCGACCAGTGTGCCGGCGCACTCGAAGCCTAACGGGATGTCTTCGGCACGGGTCATTCCCAGCACTTCGGCATAGTATTCCTTCAGCATGCCCAAGGCATTCAAGACGTCCCGGAAGTTCAGCGCCGTCGCGGCGACCGCGACTTCGACCTCACGTGCGGCCGGCGGCCGGCGAACGATCGGCACCAGCCGCAATTCGTCCGGCGAGCCATAATTTGCCAGCTGTACACGGAAAGGCCCATCGGGTTGTGCCAACGTCCGCAGGACTGGGTCTTGATGACGCTCCAAGCGCGCTACATGGCGGCTGCCGGATCGCCAAGCGATTTGGTCTTCGCCGTCGCGGGCCCCAAGCTCGATCATCAAGGCCGCCGCCGCTTCGTCGTCCCGCTCTGGATCCAGGTCGATACAAACGCAGGACAAGTCGGGCTGCTCGATAGCCAGTGTCCGTCCAAATCCCCAAAGAGCGGCTTGAGCCGCTTGCAGGCGGGATTCCCCGGCCACCGCCTGGGCGCCGCGCGTGACCAACCAGAGTTTGGCGGCAAGGCGGCTGTCATGCAACGCCTGTACCGTGTGTAAAACGGCGACGCACAGAGGATGGGCCGCATCCGGCATTTCGCCGGTCGGCGGCTGTTCGGCATCCCACAGGCAAACCACGCCTCGGCAGGCCGTTCCGGTTTGGATAAAGGCCTCTTCCAGCAGGCGCCGATAGTCATCCGCCTGAAAACGATTGATCGCGATGGGCTGTATGCTATCGGCTATGGGCGAGGCGGTGTAATGGTCAGCGGCCGTCACCAGCACGCAAGACTGTCCTCGCTCCCGTAATTGTTCGGCTAACTTGCGGCCGATGCCGTTGTCATCGCCGAAAATCAGCCAGTGCCCGGATTCTTGGGTAAACGTCGGTTCATCCGCTGTTTTGAGTTGCCATACGATTTCGTATAGCCAGTCTGCCTGCTGACGTTTACGCAGGGCATCCCGGGGCGCCTTGCGCATTTCAAAACCGTCGATATCGGCGATCACCTGACCCTTGTCGTCAAAAAGCCTGATGTCCCAGCTGGTTTTTCCGGTCTGGAGCACGTGACACCAAGCTGTTCGGACTTTGGGAGCCGAGTAAATCTGCAGGCTTTTGAGCATGAATGGCAACAGGGTCTCGGATGCGTCCGACTCATCCAACGTGGCGCCGGCGGCCTGAAAACAGGCATCCAGCATGCCGGGATGCAGCCAGTAACCGTCTAGATGGCCCAGGTTTTCCGGTACGCAGAGTTGCGCCAGGGCTTCCCGGCCCCCTCGCCAAAGGCCCGTTATCCAGCGGAAACTCGGGCCAAAGGCGATATGCTGTTCGGCGGCGATGTCGTATAAGTGCTCCGGTTCCAAGGCTTCCCGGCAACGCGCTTGAAGCTCGGTCCGTGAGACGAAGACGGGAGGCACTGACGGAAGCGCTGCAATCTGGCCGGTCGCATGGGTCATCGAGTCGGCTTCCGAAAGGGCTTCGGCCGTGCTGATCAGTTGGAATGAGCGCACTGACTCGCGGTCCTCGGAAGACGCGCCCGCCGGTGAAAACAGCACTTGCACCGTGCGCGCCTTGGTTTCCGGCAATACCAGTGGGGCCGTGAAAATCACGTCGTTCAGTTCGACGGCCGTCATGCCCATCAACTCGGCCCCGCTCAAGACGACCGCAATATGGCAGGCGCCCGGCACCACCACTTCGTCGAATACTTGATGGTCGGCCAGAAAGGGCAGCGCCGCGGTGCTGAACTCGGTTTCGAGGAGGGTTTCCTTGAGCAGCGGCGATTGGATCATTTTGTCGACCAAGGGCCGTAACGCCTCCTTGCCGCCCTTTTTCGCCGGCGCCGGCAGCCAATGCCGCTGCCGCTGAAAAGGATAGGTCGGCAGGGTGACGGCATGACGGACATAATCCCGGTCGAAACCGCGCCAATCCACCGACGTGCCGCGCACGAACAAAGCGCCGAGACTTTCAAGCAACTGTTGCCAATCGGTTCGATGGGGGCGGAGACTGGGCAGCCACTGCAGCTGATCCGAGGACACACAGTGCCGTCCCATGCCCAACAGCGTGGGTTGCGGTCCGATTTCCAGAAACAGATTGCAGCCCTGGGCTTCGAGCGCGGCCATGCCGCCGCTGAAGCGGACCGCCTCGCGTACGTGCCGCACCCAATAGTCGGGCTGGCTCATCTCGTCAGTGACCAAGCGCCCGGTGATGTTCGACACCACGCCGATACGGGGCGCGCTATAGTTGACCGTCCTGGCAACCGCCTCGAAGTCGGCCAGCATGGGCTCCATCAATGGGGAATGGAAGGCGTGGGACACCGTCAGCGCGCGGGTCTCTATGCCCTCCGCCGCGAATTGTCGGCCGAGCGCGTGGACGGCGGCCGTCTCGCCGGAGATGACGACGCTCTCTGGGCCATTGATGGCCGCCAACGCTACTGTAGCCGCATGGGGGCGGATCGCCGCCGCCACACGGGTTTCGTCCGTCCGGATCGCCATCATCGCCCCTTTCGGCGGTAGCGCTTGCATCAGACGGCCACGCGCCGCAATCAGGCGCAAGCCATCCTCCAGGCTGAATACGCCGGCCAGGCAAGCCGCCGCATACTCGCCGACACTGTGGCCGAGCATCAGGTCCGGCTGGACGCCCCAGCTCTGCCACAGGGTCGCCAGCGCATATTCCAGGGCAAACAAGGCCGGCTGCGTATATGCCGTTTGATTGATCAAGTCGGGTGCGCAGGAGGTCGACGGCCGATCCGGGTACAACACATCCAACAGGGGATATTCGAGATAAGGCCGAAGCAGTGCGTCGCAGCGCTCCAATGCTTGCCTGAAGGTGGGCTGGGTGTCGTATAACTCGCGCCCCATGCCGGCATACTGTGCGCCTTGGCCGGTGAACAGAAAGGCCGTCTTCGGCGGATGACCCTCGACGCTGGAACCGGAGATCACCGTGTTCGATGCGCCGCCGACAAACGCGGACAGTTGCTCCCGAAGCTCCTCCTTGCTGGTCGCCGCCACCGCCAAACGGTGGGAAAACAAGGTGCGCCGGGTATTCGCGGTCGAGCAAATATCGGCCAACGTATCCTCGGCATGGGTTTGCAGATAGCCGCAGTATTCGGAGGCCAGAGCAGTCAAGGCTTCTCGGGTGCGGGCACTCAAGGCGAGCAGATGTTTGGGGCGATCGGTCGAACCGGCGGGCGCCTTGTCCAAATGGGGGGCCGCTTCCAGCACGAAGTGGGCGTTGGTGCCGCTATATCCAAAAGAACTGACGCCGGCGATCCGGCGAGAGGTCGGCCAAGGCGTCCGTTCGGTGACGACCTTGATCGGCAAGGTATCCCAGGCAATATGCGGGTTGGGTTGGTTAAAATGCAGATTGGGAGGAATTTCGCCGTGCTGGAGAGCCAGAATGGTTTTGATCAGGCCAGCCGCACCGGCGCCCGATTCCAGATGGCCGATATTGGTTTTGGCCGAGCCCAACAAAAGCGGAGACTGACGGGATTTGCCGAAAACCTGGCCCAGCGCGCCGACTTCGATCGGATCCCCTAGAGAGGTCCCGGTACCGTGGGCTTCGACGTAACCCACCTGCTCGGGTTTGATCCCGCTGTTGTCGAGCGCCTGTTGGATCACCGCGCTCTGCGAGGGCCCATTGGGTACGGTCAGCCCGCTGCTGCGCCCATCCTGATTGACCGCCGAGCCCCGAATGACGGCCAATACGTTGTCGCCGTCGGCAACCGCGTCGGAAAGCCGTTTCAGTATCACGATGCCGCAGCCTTCGCCGCGCACGTAGCCGTTGGCGGCCGCGTCGAAGGTTTTACAACGGCCGTCCGGCGAGAGCATGCCCGCTTTCGAGAAAACCACGTAAATATCCGGTATCAGCGTCAAGTTCACGCCGCCGGCAATCGCCAGGTTACTGGTTCGATGGCGCAAGCTGTCACAGGCCAGATGGGCGGCCACCAGCGAGGAAGAACACGCGGTGTTGACCGATAGGCTGGGGCCGGTCAATCCCAGCGAATAAGACAGGCGGCCCGCCGCGGCGCAGGTATCGTTGCCGGTCCCCATATAGGCCACATGGGTATTGTCGGTCTGCATCGAGATATCGGATTGCAGACACAGTTTTTCGTATTCGCTCGTGGTGATACCGATGTAAACCCCGGTCGCGCTGTTATGCAGCGAGGCGGGCACGATGCCGGCGTTCTCCAGGGCTTCCCAGGATACTTCCAGCAGCAAGCGCTGCTGCGGGTCGAGGACAGCGGCTTCCCGCGGCGAAATGCCGAAGAACTGGGCATCGAACTTGTCGACTTGATCCAAAAAGCCGCCGTGCCGGACCGACATTTTGCCGGGCGCTTCCGGGTCGGGATCGTAATAGGCATCGACGTTCCAACGCTCGGCGGGCATTTCCACGACCGCGCTCCGACCTTCGGTCAATAACTGCCAATACTGCTCAGGGCTGTTCGCGCCGCCGGGGAAACGGCATCCGATGCCGATGACGGCAATCGGTTCCGCATTCGCGAGCGCCATTTTGGCAGCCAGTTGTTGGGTGGCCAAGGCGACTTTCAGCGGCGACATCTGCGAAATTTGCTGAGCTAACGCATTCATTAAAACAGTTCTCCTTTAGGGTTTCATACCGGCTAATTGCTGTTGAATTTTGGCGTCCGATATTTGATCGATGTCGGCCAGCAAAGCCGCAAGGTCGTCATCCAGCAGAAACGCTTGCGTCTCCGTTGCCCCGGCTTTTTTCGTGTCGATGGCCAAGCCCAGTATGTTTTGGCCCAGATAATCGGCGAGCGCTTCTACGGTGGGGTAATCAAACAGCAGGGTGGCCGGCAGCGTACAGTCCAATGCCGCAGCAAGCTTGCCGCGCACCTCGATCGACAGAATCGAATCCAGACCCAGATCCCGAAGTCCCTGGCGCAGTTCGACCCGATCCGGCGACGGCAGGCCCAACGCCTCGGCGATCATCGCGCGCAGCCGATCGATTAACAGCCCTCGCCGCTTGTCTTCCGGGGCGGCCGCCAATAATTTCGGCCAGTTGTCGGACGGGGCTTCCAGAACATCCGGCGACACGGCCGTTGCGGCGGCGATCGTTGCGAAAAAGCCCTCGTTCCGGCGGCCGGTGGCTTCGAAATACTCGGACCACTGCACCGGAAAGACGCCGACCTGTGGCGCCGTCTGCGTCAACAGATGGGCGAAAATTTCGATGCCTTGCGCCGGGCTTATCAAGGTCTCGCCCTGTGCCGCCAAACGTTGCCGTTCCTTTTCGGTCATCCGGGCGGCCATGCCGACCTTGGACCAGCCGCCCCAGTTGATGCTGAGGGCCGGCATGTTTCGGCTTTGGCGATAAGACGCCAACGTGTCCAGAAACGCATTGGCCGCCGCGTAACCGACTTGCCCCGCCACTCCCAAAACAGACGTCAGCGATGAAAACAGCACAAAAAAGTCCAACGCAAGGTCTTGCGTCAGTACATGCAGATTCCAGGCCCCCTGTACTTTCGGGGCCATCGCCTTGAGCAGGCGGTCGCCGGTTTGCCCCTGGATCACGCCATCGTCCAGCACACCGGCCGCATGGATAATCCCTTTGAGGGGATGTTGGGCGTTTACCGCAGCGATAACCTTGGCCGCTTGCGTCAAATCGGCGATATCCGCCTGTATCAGCGTGATCGCCGCGCCTGCCTGTTCCAGACTATCGATCGACTGTCTGGCTTCGCCTTGAGGGAGATGGCGCGCCACCAGCAGCAGATTTTTGGCGCCTTGTTCGACCAGCCAACGGGCCACTTCAAGGCCCAGGCCGCCGGTGCCGCCGGTAATCAAATAGCTGGCCGCTTCCCGTACCGACCCGGGCGGTAACGTGTCGTCAAGCGTTTGGCGTCGACTCTGCGGCTGTCGCACCAGGCGGGCGACGTAGCGTAGCCGCCCACGGTAGGCGACCTGGCGTTCTTTGCCGTCAGGTCGGCGCGGGGAGTTGGCCAGTTCCGACAACAGTACATCGGCCAGCGCCTCGGCGCTCTCTTCGGGAAGATCGACCATGACGCAAGGCCATTCCGGGTGTTCGAGGCCGATGACTTTAGCCATCCCCCACAAAGGCGCTTGCATCAACCCGGCCGCGCCATCCTCGGGAATGACGGTCTGCCCATTTTGGGTGACGATCCATAATCCCGACGGGCCGTTCGATGCCGCAGCTAACGCCTGGACAAGCAGCAAAATCTCGGTGCAGTACCCGGCTGCCGAAGTCACTAACGCGGTATCGTCCGGCCATTTTTGGGGCTTGTCGAGATTCCACAGATGGATCACGCCCGATTTTTCGGGTAATGCTTTCAATAACCGTTGGTAATCTTCCGCCCGCCGTGCATCGATCCGGTAGGTGCGTTCATCCGTTTGCGCATAGGCCGAGCCGGCAAACACCAAAATAGGCACGTCGCCGCGTTTGGCCAATGCCGTTGCCAAGCGGGCGCCTGTGCCACCCTCATCGGCAAAAATCAACCAGGTTGGATGATGAACCGGCTCGTCCGCTAACGGCGCTGGCCGAGCATCGGCTTGCCAGTCGACCGCGTACAGCCAATCCTTCCAGACCGGCGCACCCAACAAGGCTTCACTCGGTACCGGGCGTTCTTCGAAGCCGCCTATCTCCAAAAGCCGTTCACCTTCGGCGGAAAACAGCTCGATATCCCAGATATGCTCGCCCGTCTGCTTGGCATGGCACCAATAGGTTGTGCCGGAAGCGGCCTTATGCACGCGCAGGGTTCGAATCAGGAACGGCAACCAGGTGTCCGTTTCCTGCTGGTCGAGCAGGATCGATACCGCCACCTGAAAACAGGCGTCGAGCAAGGCCGGATGAAACGCATAACCGTCAGTGCGGCCCAAACTCTCCGGGACGTGAAGTTGCGCCAGGGTTTCGTCGGCCCCCCACCAGAGTCGTCGTAACCACTGGAAGCTGGGGCCAAAGACGATTTGCTGGCTCCTGGACACGGCATACAAGCGTTCCGGGTCGAGCGGATTCGGGCAGCGGGATTGTAATACGCCGAGGGCCTCGACCGCCGGAGGGGGCGGCGACAGCCACGCCAGGCGCCCCAGCATATGGGTTTGCGGGAGCGCGCGATGATCGCCCTCGGCGAAGCTGATCAGCTGAAATGAGGCGCGCTCGCCGGCATCCGCGTTTTTCGATGCTTCGGGTGTCAGCACGACCTGGACCGTGCGCGTTTCGCCGTCCGCCAACACCATCGCCGCCGGAAAGATCACATCCTCCAATTGACACGCCGTTCGCCCGATGACTTCCGCGCCGCTCAACAAGGCCGCCAAGGAGCAGGCGCCGGGTACGACGACCTGATCGAAAACCCGGTGATCCGCCAAAAACGGCAGCGACTCGGTATTGAAAGCGGTCTCGAAGACGGTTTCCTTCAACAGCGGCGACCGCAGCACGGTATGAACCAATGGTTTCAATTGCGCACGCGCTTTCGGGCGCGCCGGTGCGGCGCGGTCGATCCAATAGGATTGGCGCTGGAAGGGGTAAGTCGGCACTGCCAATTTACGGCGCGGCTTATCCTTATCGAAATCGGCCCACGCAATCGGCAAGCCCCGTTCGTATAAACGCCCGAGGCCCGTCAAAAGTTGCCGCCAATCGGATTGCGCCGGGCGCAAACTGGCCACCCAAAGGCCATCGTCCACCGACACGCAACGTTGACCCAGCGCGATCAAGGTCGGCGTGGGCCCGATCTCGATGAACACGTTACAGCCTTGTTGCCGCAGGGTCGTCATGCCGTCGGCAAAACGCACCGCTTCCCGGACATGGCGAACCCAATAATCCGGCTGCGCCATTTCGTGTCGCACCGAATGGCCGGTCAGATTTGAAATCTGATTGAGGACTGGCGCCTGGTAACGGATGCTTTTCGCCACCTGCTCGAATTCGGCCAGCATCGGCTCCATCAACGCCGAGTGGAACGCATGGGAGACCGTGAGCGAACGCGTCTCCACGCCTTCTTTTTGCAGCTGCGCCACGACGCTTTGCAGTGCTTGGCGCTCGCCGGACAAGACGGTATTGCGAGGCCCATTGATCGCGGCGATGGCAATGCCGCCGGCATGGCCCGTCAAAGCCTCCCGCACCGTGGCGACGTCCGCCATCACCGCCACCATCGCGCCGTTTTGCGGCAGGGCCTGCATCAGACGACCGCGCGCGGCAATCAGCCGAAGCCCGTCTTCCAGGCTGAACACGCCCGCGACACAGGCAGCCGCATATTCGCCCACGCTATGTCCGATCAGAGCGTCGGGGTGGATGCCCCAGGATTGCCATAATTTCGCCAGGCTATATTGCAGAGCAAACAGGGCGGGCTGAGTGTAGGCCGTCTCGTCAATTAAGGAGCTCTCGCCGGCAGCCGGATAGAGAATCGCCAGCAACGGCTGCGGCAATTCGGGGGCGAGTATTTCCTCGCACCGCTCCAAATGCGTTCTGAACAGCGGCTGTGTCTCATACAATTCGCGTCCCATATTGAGATACTGCGAACCTTGACCCGTGAACAGAAAAGCCGTTTTCGGCGCGGGCAGGTCGGTAAACGGGCGCGCGCTCGGCGTTATCTGCCGCAATTGTTCGGCTAAGGCTGCCGCCGAGTCGACGACCGCCGCCACCCGATGCGCAAAATGGCTGCGCCCGGCATTGGCCGTAAAGGACAGATCGGCTAAATCGATCGCGGGCCGAGCGGCAATGAACGTTTGGTAGCTCTGCAGCAGAGCTGCTAGCGCAGGAGCGCTCTTGGCCGAAAGCGCGACGATCTGTTGCGGCCTCCGCCGGTCGGAGGAGAGCGCCGCGACCGGTGGCGCCTGTTCCAGAATGACATGGCCATTGGTGCCGCCGATGCCGAAAGCACTGACCGCGCCATAGCGCAATCCTTCGGTTACGGTCCACGGCTGCGGCGACACGGGCAATTGAAAACGGCTAGACTGTAGGTCGATATGGGGGTTGAGGGCGCTAAAGTTGATGTTGGGCGGAATCATGCCCTTACCGATACTCAATACCATTTTGATCAGGCTGGCCATGCCGGCCGCGCCTTCCAGATGGCCCAGATTGGTTTTTACCGCGCCAAGGAAACACGGCCCCTGGGGACTCGCCTCCCCATACACCGCGGCCAAGGCCTCGACCTCGATCGGATCACCGACCAAGGTCCCGGTGCCGTGCGTTTCGACGAAAGTCACCCGGGAGGCGTCCAACATCGCGTTTTGCAAAGCCTGTTCGATCACGCGCCGCTGCGACAGGCCATTGGGCGCGGCAATGCCGTTGGTGCGGCCGTCCTGGTTGGTCGCGACGCCCCGCACCACCGCCAGAACCGTATCGCCGGCGTCGAGGGCGTCCTGCAAACGTTTGAGCACGACGACGCCGCAGCCTTCGCCGCGCACAAAGCCATCGGCATCACTGGAAAAAGTACGACACCTTCCGGTAGGCGACAAAATGCCGGCCTTCGCGCCAATCACCTGCATGTCGGGCGTGATCAGCAGATTGACGCCGCCGACCAGCGCCGCCCGGCATTCCTGGTCCCGCAAGCTCCGGCAGGCCAGCGATAAAGCCGTCAATGCCGAAGAGCAGGCCGTATCGACGGACAGGCTTGGCCCCTGCAGATTGAAGGTGTAGGACAGACGGTTGGCCAACAGGCTATCCAATACGCCTGTGCTGACGTAGGAATCGACCTGTTCGAGATGGTCGCCCAGCAGCGTATGATAGTCCCCCATCATGTGTCCGATGAAGACGCCGGTGCGGCTGCCCGACAGCGATTCTGGCGCGCAGCCGGCGTTTTCCAGCGCCTCCCAGGCGGTTTCGAGCAATAGCCGCTGCCTGGGATCCATCTGCCGTGCTTCCCGCGGCGAGATATTGAAAAAGGCCGGATCGAATCGATCGATGTTGTCCAGAAAACCGCCCCAGCGCGAATAGCTCTTGCCGGACGCTTCCGGATGCGGGTCGTAATAGTCGTCGACGGCCCAGCGCTCCGCCGGAATATCGACGATCCCATTGCCCCCCTCTTGCAAAAACTGCCAAAATTGTTCGGGGCTCTGAATGCCGCCGGGAAAACGGCAGCCCATGCCGATGATAGCAATCGCTTCCGAGGCCAACTTCGGATGTTCGCGGCTGCTCGCCGGGCGTTCGGCTGTTCCGGATAGGCCCATAGCGGATGACATTTTGTCGGCCAAGACCTCGGCCAACTCGTCAATGGTCGGATGATTCCAGAGCAGGGTGATCGCTAACGGCAATCCGGTCAATTGCCGCAAGCGGCTTTGCAATTCGGCGGCACGCATGGAATTGAAGCCCAAACTTTGGAAAGTGGCGGTCCGAGGCGTGTCGTGCGGCGCAAGTTGCAAGGTGGCGGCGGCCTGCGCCTGAAGATGGACCGCGATGGTTTCGACTCGCCTGGCCCGCGTCGGATTGGGCAGCGCGCGCAAGATCTCCGACAGCGGGGCAATCGTTTCCGCGGCGTATCCTTGTAATTCCCCTTTCAGAATCTTGCCTAGCGGGCTGCGCGGAAGTTCGTCGCGAAATTCGACGATCCGCGGCAGTTTATAGGCCGCCAGCCGATCGCGGCAATACGCCAACACGTCGGCTTCCTCGAGGGCGCCGCGCGGAACGATGACCGCCTTGAGCACAAAGCCCACGGCAGGCACGTCCACCCCCAGGACCGCGGCTTCCTGCACCCGCGGATGCGCCTGCAGCGCCTCTTCCACTTCGCCGATATCCACCTTGTAGCCGCCCACGTCGACGAAGGTTTGCTTGCGGCCCGTAAGAATCAGGTGGCCTCGGCGATCTTTATGCCCACGATCGCCGGTATCGTAATAGCCTTTTTGGAAAATCTGCGCATTCAGTTCCGGCCGATTGTGATAGCCGGTCGGCGGCAGCGAAGGGCTTTTGACCCAAATCGCGCCCTCTTCGCCATGCGCCAGAACCGTGCCTTGTTCATCCCGAATCTGGACGTCGACGTTCCGTAGCGGTAAGCCCAACGAGCCGAACTGCATCCGCTCGACCGGATCGGTATTGAGACAGATCGAGCCGGCTTCGGTCGACCCGTACAGGGAGCGGATGGGAAGGCCAAAGCGCTCCAAAAAACGGTTGTAGGTCTGTCTCGGCAAAACATCGCCCGAGGACACGCACCATTTCAACCCGGAAAGATCGGCGCTGAGGTTTTCCGGCCCGTCGGCCAGCGCCGTGAACTGGTAGGGCACGCCTGGAAAAAAGCGGACGTTCTCCCGCCGCATCACGTCCAGCACCTGGGGGATACGACTGGCAAAAGGGATTTCGCTGACGGCCTCCAGTAACACCAGGGTCGCGCCCAGGTAGACCGCATCCAGCAAACCGTTGCCGAGACCGTAGGAGTGATAAAGCGGCACGGCGCACAAAATGGCGTCATCAGTCGTCAAGCCGATCGTTTCGACAAAATTGTGCGCTTCGTAATACAGGTTTTCCTGGGTGCAGCAGAGGCGCTTGTAAACGCTGGTGGAACCCGAGGTATAAAGGTAGAGTACGGAATCGGTCCGTATTTCGGTCGGCGCGGACGGCCCGTCATGGCTGGTTAAATCGTCAAAATCCGGAAATTCGCCGGTGTTGTCGCCGACCACGATCAGCGGTATCGGGCTGTCCATCTCGGCAACGATCCGTTGGCATACGGCCAAGCGCGCGGCGTCCGTTATCAGGACCTTGGCCCGGGCATCGCTCAGGAAACGCTGAAGTTCGCTTTTTGTGTAATGCGGGTTGAGCGGCAACAGGATGGCGCCCAGGCGGGCACAGGCGAACAGGCTGACAACGAACTCGGTACCATTGGGCAGCACCACCGCGACACAGTCGGAAGGCCGGATGTCAAGCCGCGAGAGACCTGCCGAGGCGCGCCCGGCCAAGTGCTGCAATTCTTGATAACGGACACGCCGCTGCCCCTGGACAATGGCGGCCTTATCGGGCATTGTCCGGGCGGCTCGTTCCAGTAGTTGCGTCAGCATGGCGCCCTCTGTGCGGTGGCTTGACGAGCGGCTTCAACCAAGGCTCCCTGTCGAACCATGGACAAGACTTTACGAATCTCCGGATACAGCACCCGGTCTTGCGTCAGAAAATCAATGCCGGCGGCACGCATACAGGCATAAGCCGCCTGGGTGCCTTTGCCCGGATGCAGGCCGTCGTTGCCGCGCTTGGCCAGTTGCAGCGCAATCGCCTGCGTGGCGCATAAAAACTCCATCGCCAGGATGTTCTCGACGTTTTGTATGATTTGGCGGGCATGGCGAGCCGCATTCAGGCTCATGCTGACATGATCTTCCTGGTTGGCGGAGCTCGGAATGGAATCGACCGTGTCCGGATGCGCCAGAGCCTTGCAATCCGAAACCAAAGCCGCGGCCGTTGCCTGCAGCATCATCAGGCCGGTATTCAAGCCTTCCGTCACCTTCGGTTCGTCGATCAAAAATCCGCTCAAACCATGCAACGGACGGACCTGATTGACCGGATCTGCGTAGGTTTTGTGGGGGTAATAATCGATCAGATTAAACATCCGGCGATCGGAAATACTGCCCAATTCGGTCATGGCGATACTGAGGAAATCCATCGCCATGGCGATCGGCTCGCCGTGGAAATTGCCGCCCGACAAGGTTTTGTAGTTGCGCTCGAGTTCCAGAAAGATCAAGGGATTATCGGTTGCCGCGTTGACATCCATTTCCACCCATTGCCGCGCCAAATCCAGCGTGTCGCGGATAGTCCCCAAAACCTGAGGTGCACAGCGGACCGAGTACGGATCTTGCGGCGGAATGCGGGCGGGATCGGTGCCCAGGTCGCCTTGATCGAGAAGGGTGCTCCCATCCGCATAGCGCAGCACTTGCGCGGCTATTTTTTCTGCGCCAAGATGGCCCCTGGCCTGATGCACATGCGGATAAAAGGGGTCACGGAAGCCGCGTATGCCCTCGAGCGTCATGGCGACGGCAAGTTCCGCATTGGCCAGCAGATTTTGCGCATCATGCACCACCAAGGCGGCAATGGCGGCCGAGACGGTCGCGCCGTTGCTCAAGGCCAAGGCTTCTTTGGCCTGTAATTCGATTTTTCCCCCTATCCCGGCCATCGCTTCGGCGCCCGACGTGCGCCGCCACAACGTTTGCTCGCCGGTGAGTGGCGACTGGGTCACGTGATAGTAAGGCGAGGCGTCCGTTTGCTCGAACGGCGCACAAGGAACAAAGGCTTCGCCGTCCGTCGTATCGAGCTTCAGATCGACAGCATCGGGCGCGTCGGGAGAGGGCACCTTGCACATCGTCAACAACAAATGACACAAAGGCGCCAGATCGCCACTGGCGCCGAGAGACCCTTGCTCCGGCACGGCGGGATACACCCGCGCGTTGAGCATGGCCACCAGGGTGTTAATCACCAACGGGCGCACGCCGGAATAGCCTTGCGCCAGGGATTGCGCGCGAATCAACAGGGTGGCGCGGATAATTTCCTCATCGAAATACGGCCCGACCCCCACCGAGTGGCTGGCGATCAGATTACGGCCAAGCACTTTCGTCAGATAAGCGCTATCAAGCGCCGACCGCCCTGCCAGGGCGCCAAAACCGGTATTGATGCCATAATACGCCGAAGGCCGGCCGCCGGTAGACTTGGCGACGGTGATTTGTTCGACCGTTTTCACTACCCAGGCCAGGCTGGCCTCGACCCGCGCTTGGGCGGCGGGGGCCAATTCCATGACAGGCTGCCGCTCCCGGGCCACCCGGACAACGTCGGTAATGCTGAGGCGCCCAGCACCCACCTGAACACAAGGGATGCGGCCGGATGTTTCAATAACATCCAAGGTATCTTTCAACATGCTAGCGCCTTTAAAAAATAATTCGTGAAGTACTGGTCATGCGCATGTCGCGGGATTTTCTAATGTCTCGAGTGATGTTGACGCGTTTTAGCCAGCGATCGGTGCCGTCATAGCGGGCCGGGTATTTGAATGGCGTCCGTCCGTGCATGGCGCGATAATTATCGATGAAGCAGATCTCTCCGGGCTTTAAATCCAGGCCGATTTTGGCGTCGTCGATTGCCCGGTTGAATGTTTGCATGGCGGCGGCGGCTTCCTCGTCCAGCGCATCCATGTAGACATGGCAATCCACGCGGATATAAGGCGATTTGGGATCGCCGAAAAAGATCGCGATAGGTTCCGGCGTGGTATTCATTTTTTGGATTTTGGCATCCGAATAAGCCAAGAATTTTTCAAAATCTTCTTCGCTAAGCTCATCGACCTTGGCAAACCGATGTTTTTCAAACTGGCTGGCATCGGGACGAATGACAAAGCGAGGCTCGAAAAGCACATCGATGGCCCATTTCGGTAACTGGGCGACGATTTGATTGGAAACCAGGGTAGTATCCGCCTGATTTTTATTACGCAAGCACATCATCCCCAGATAATCGCCGCGATAGGGATGAAAGGCATCCTCCGTGTGAAAGAATAAGGCTTCTTTACTGCTCGATCCGGTCTGATCGGTTTCCTGACCCCTGACCGGGACGATATCGTGGACGATATGGCCGGCTTGTTGGGTAGACCAGCCAATCGGATCGCCCAGCAGCGAGCCGAACAAGACCAGCAGCATTTGTTCTTTAAGCGTCCGCAAGGTATCGCTCTTGCTGCCTCGATCGAAGGGAGTCAGGCCAATTCTCTGGTTATCGATCGGGTAGCCGGAAATAAGGCAAACCATCGCCCCGGAGGCTTCCCGCAAGCGAAAATCATTAATGAATTTGCGAGTACGCACGGGCAAATTATGGGCAAATACAACCGCTTCATGCAAAAAAGCAGGATCTTCCGGCGTTTTGAATTGTTTTTCTAACGCGGATAGCAAGTCATCGATTTCTCTGATTTCTCCGCCATCAAGTACAAATTGCTCTATCATTTCCACACCCGAACAGCACCTGCCAGCTATGTCAACCACCTACATCAACAACCTACATCAACAACCTAACGCCTCGGCCACAGAAAGTTAGGGGTTAGAATGATTTGCCAGTGCAATAAAAAGAATGAAGGGGGCCGCTGCCTCCTTATGGGGTTGTAACTGGTAGGGATTACTTATCACCATCGGCATACAAAGTATGGGAAGGTTATCCACTGCCGTTTAAAAACACAACAGCACTTTTTGTTAAGAAAAGTTAACCGAAGAGATGCCGCTAAAACCGCATTAAACTTAACATTTGTTAACATTTATTCAGGTTATTTTTATATAGCGGGAATGTTATATTCAAAAATTTAAGGCGATGGACGTCATGACATGAAGGGCAAACGCGGCAAACCATGGCTACCTATCCTTGTCATCCTTGGCGTCATCGCCGGCTTCTATGCAAGCCATCCGTTTGTTCCGGCTTCAACGCCCAAAGCAACACCGGCTTCTGTCGGCAGTCCGGCAAAGGACACCCCGGAACAAGAGAATCATCCTGAACTGCCGAATGCGCGCGCCCTATCGCCGAGAGAAACCGAAAAGGCCGCTTCCAGCCGACCTCGGCTCGAGACGTTCCTCTCGCAGACCATAGCCCGGCTGAACAAGGCCTTTTCCTCCTGGCCGACGCCGACACCCGCGCAGTTGCAAGTCACGCTGTTCGTCTTGCTAGCCCTCGCCCTGCTGTGGAGCATCGGGAGGCGGGCGCTTTATCAAAGGCGCATACGCGCCGAAATCGACCAGGGCTACCAAACATTGAATCGACTGGCCCAGCAAGCGGAGAGTGCGGATCTTGCAGTCGTCGAGCAGGCCCTGGCCCGATTAACCGAAGTGCATGAGCAGTTGGCGAAGCCGGTTTCGGCGCCGCTGTCGCATCTGTCGGCCTTCTATTTTTTGCGTGCCCATGCCGATTACACCCTGCATCGCGTGAAAGACAGGTGCGCCAGGCTAAGGGAAGCGTCGACCGAGGCGCAGAAAGAGAAAGCATCGGCATTGGCGCTGATGCAGGCGATGGACGAGAAATTGGCCAAACTAGCCAAACAACTGTCGTCCGCCGCATGGCCGGCGCACCTGCATCCCCTCTCCTGGATGGAAGTGGCGATGGCCGAAGCGACGGCAGCGGAGGAACGGCCGGTTGAATGGGCCGATAACGCTGCGGTTTTAGCGGAGCCCGTGTCCGACGGCGCCCCCGAATCGGCCGAAGTCGCGGCGCCCTCTCAACCCGCAGACCTCCCTGCCGAGGAAAGCCATGCCGCAACCCCAGAAACCCACGCCGGCCAAGAAGCCGTCGCTCCGGACGATCCCCGGACCGCATCGCTGGCGACGGCGCTCGATGCCGACGCGGCGGCCGAAATCTCGGCAACCGGCGTGCCAAAGAAGAAATCAGGCCGGCCAAGCGTCATCAGCCGATCGATCCGCCAGTTTCTGAACCTTTCCTTGCGGCAAAAGCAAACATCGGCTGAACCGCCGCCAGACGCGCAGGCGCCATCCGAAGCAAGACCCGGGCGTGAAGCCAGCGAAGCGCCGCCGACCGCTCCCAAGACGCGCGCCTTTGCCAAGCTTTATTTTTGGAAAAAGGGTGACTCGGGGGCTGCATCGGCAGAAAAACCGGCCCCATCCCAGCCCCTTCCGGATTCACCCGGACCCGATCCCCTGCCGCAAACGGACGAAGCGGCAGGCGCGGCCGCGGCCGGCAATCGGCAGTCATCGGCACAGACGTTGGTCAGGAAACACATGGTGGCGGCGATGGCGCTCAGCGCCGTACCTGTCCCTATTCTGGACGTGGCCGCCTTGACAGGCATTCAACTCAACCTGCTGAGTAACCTGAGCGCCCTTCATGGCGTGGCCTTCAACCGCGAATCCGGCAAATCGGTCCTGGTGGCCTTGCTGGGCGGTTCGTTGCCGACGACCGCACTCATGTGGTTGAGCAGCCTGAGTAAAGCCGTTCCAGGCATCGGCACCTTAACCGGTGGGGTCAGCTTGTCGGCCACCGCAGGAGCGGTCACTTATGCCATAGGACAAGTTTTCATCCGCCATTTCGAAGCCGGCAACGCCCTTCAGGATTTCGACGCCAAACAGCAGCGCAGCCATTTCCAGAATGCTTTGAAAGAAGGTTTGGCGATGGCCGCATCCGAGCACGCCAAATGACGACGAAACGGCATTCGATCGAGCAGGGCGCTCGATTATTTAAGCTATCACCGAGAGGAAAGAAAAAAATGAAAAAAATGAAACTGGCGTTAGGATTAATGCCGCTGGCGTTGTTGGCCGGCTGCGCGCATTTAGGATCGGAAAAGCTGGTAGAAGGGCGTTTTAATTATACGGCGGCGATAGGGGATTCATGGAAATCCCAGATGCTGCTGAACATCGTCAAATTACGCTATGGCGACGTGCCCATGTTTCTGAGCGTGCAATCGGTGATCGACACCAATAGCATAAGAACCTTGATGAACGCCAATGCCTCATGGACGGAGGCCGCCAATCCCTTAGCCTGGGCCAGCATGTTCGGCGGTGAGCTCGAATACTTGACTTCGCCGACCATTACCTATGCGCCCATGGGTGGAGCCCGCTTCGGAAAACAAATGATGACCCCGATATCCGCCGCGTCCATCGTCGGACTGCTGCAGGTAGGATACCCCGCCGACATGATCCTAAGGCTGACCGTGCATTCGATCAATGGCCGGCAAAACCATTTCGGGCTTGACAATGAAACGCCCGTGGATGCCGGCTTCTATCGCATCCTCGATTTGATTTCGGCATTGCAGGCCAGCAACAGCCTCGGCTTGCGGGTGAGCTCCGAGAACGGCAAAGACACGGTCATCCTGTCCATCCGCGAGCCGAAGGATGTCGGCAGCCGGGCCAAGATCGACGAGCTGCGCCGCCTGCTGGATTTGGATGCCGGCACCTTGGACTTTAGCATCGTCTACGGCGTCATGCCGTCCAGCCGCGGTGAAATCGCCATTCTTACCCGATCGGTCATGGATATGCTCGCTGATCTGTCGGGCGCCATCGAAGTGCCCGCGCGGCATCTCGCCGAAACCCGCGCCGTACCCGCCAAACCGGCGACTTATGCCGCAGGGCGGCCGATCCCGCCGTTGCTAGTCATTCATGCCGGCGCAGACAAACCCGACGACACCGCCGTTGCGGTCCCTTATCAAGACTATTGGTATTGGATCAACGCCCGGGATATCCGCTCCAAGAACACCTTTTCCTTTTTGCTGTTTCTGATGAATCTGAGCAACGCCGGCGAAGAAGACGAAAGTCCATCGATCGTGCTGCCGACGGCCCCTGCCGGTCGCTAAACGCCGATCATTGCGCCGGTTCCAGCAGCCTCATGCCACCCCCAATGGAGGTAAGATATGATTCACGTTCCTTTTTTCATCCCTCTCTTGGCGGGTGGATTGATCGGGGCGCTGTGGCGTGAGCACAAACAGGCGAACGTTACGCCGTTACTACAGGCGATCAGTTTGCCGGAGCCTGCCGGCAAAGCCGGGATCGTAAATCCAGCCGCCGCAACCGTCTTCGATGATATGGAGGAACTGCGTCATTATCAGCGGGTATCCTGGTACGCTTTGGCTTTTTCCGCATCAGGGTCATGGTTTTATCCGCCGGCGACCTTATTCGGCATTCCTTTGCTGAGTTATAACACTTACCACTTCATCAAAACGCTCAGGCAAACGGAGCCGACTTCCAGAACATCGCCGATGACCGTGTTTGAAATGTTCGGCGTAACCGGCACCCTGGTATCAGGCCACCCCTTCATGACTTCGCTGATGTTTCTGTTTGTCTTCGGCTCGCGCCATTTATTGCTACAAACGAAAAATCTGGCCTATATCGATTTCTCCCATGTGCTGGATCCGAATTTCGCCAAAGTCTGGATCTTACACGAGGGCTCGGAAATTGAAGTGCCCATCAATGCGTTACAGGCGGGCGACATCGTGGTCATACACGCTGGCGATCTGGCGCTGATCGAGGGTATCGTCGTCAATGGACAAGGCAGCATGCGCCAGTACAGTTTGCAAAGAGCCATGAAATCGGTACCCAAACGGGCCGGGAGCCGGGTTTTTCCCTTTACCCAATTGGAGTCGGGGCATTTGCATATCCGGAAAGTTTAAATTCGGGAATGAGTAGCGCCTATCACGCGCCTGCGCCCCACGCTTGCCCGCTCGATCCATAAAACTACAAGGGCCCAGGCCGTCACTGTTAACAAAAATTAACATAATATTGCCCATACGGTATCGATGTTGCCTTGACGCCTCTTTAAATTGGCATCGATAATACAGATTCTTTCACTTGCGTTTAAGGGGATCATTTATGGAAACAGAAATCGCCGGCGCCGCCGGCTCAAAAGGCTCTTTAGCCGCCGTTACCGGCGCGACCAAGGCCTTCGTTGCCGCACACCCCATTGGTATGGCGGCAACCGGCGGTGCCTTATTGGGCCTTGGCGCTTACTACATACTTCGCAAGATGTTCGGCAAAAAGCCGGCTGTGGCCGCCGCCTGATGTTACCGTCTGTACCCACCCGGAACCGGTCTTTGGTGGGTGTACCGGCTTTGCAATGGCTTTCTTCGAAAGCGTCCTATGACTTGCACGACCTGTCTTTAATCGACACCACGGCCCCTTACAGAACCTAAGCGTCTGAAATAGGAGAGGCATGGAAAGCAATTCCGTCAGTATCTACACACACACCAGGGACTGGTTCAGACGTAAGCGCTCTACTCTGATTGTCGTGCTACTGATTACCGCCATGGTGTTTGTTTTTTTTTTCGACCGAATCGTTATCAGTATCCATTCCGGCGAGGCCGGCGTGCTGTATCGCCGGTTCAGCGGCACCGAAACCGACACCATTTATTCCGAAGGCCTGTATATCATTAGCCCGCTGGACACCATGCACATTTATGAAATGCGTAAACAGGTGGCCCTGCATGAATTCGACATCATTTCCAACAAAGGCCTGACCATCCATTTATCCTTGGCGGTCCGTTACCGGCCGGAATACGAACTGCTGGGCATTTTGCATCAACGGATCGGCCCGAACTATTTGGACAGGGTCATTTTGCCCCAGATCGAATCGGTGATGCGTAAGCAACTGGGCAATTACACCGCCGAGCAAATTTATACCAACGAGGCCGGATTGCTCACCAATGCCATTTTGACGGCCCTGGACGAAGTAGGACGCAACTACGTGCAAGTCGAGGACATCATCATCCGCAGCATCCAGTTGCCTCCGGATCTGGTCATTGCCATCGAAGACAAACTGAAACAGGAAGAATTCATGAAATCGTATGAATTCCGCCTAAAAACCGCCACAAAAGAAGCCGACCGCCTGAAAATCGAAGCGAACGGCTTGAAAGACTACCAAAAAATCATTAATGAATCGCTAACGGAAGACGTGCTCCGTTACAAAGGCATTGAAGCCACTGAAGCATTGGCGGCTTCCCCGAATACCAAAATCGTGGTCATCGGTTCCGGCAAGGACGGCCTGCCGATCATTTTGGGCAATGACCCGTCGACGCCGGCCAACGTCCCGCCCGCCATCGGAAAAGCCGACAAAAAAGCCGGGGGCAATGCCGATAAAAGCCCCCCGGCTCCGCCCAATCCGGGAGAGACGGCCAAGCCATGAAGTATTACCGTATCGGGTGGATGCTGTTTACGGCGTTCCTCATCGGCTGCAGCGGCCCGGATTTTGAACAGATGGCCCAAAACCGCCTGGAGTATGCGCGTCAAAATAAAGGCGACATCGAGGTCGTGGTGTTCGTGGGTCAGGCCAACAGCATTCAGGTCGACGGCGTCGGCACCTACCTGAACGGGATCATGCTGGCGGTTGAGGAAATCAACCAGCGTCCCGGAAAATTAATCGGACGGTCGCTAAAAATCGACGTCGAGCAGGACGGGAGCACCTTCGATGACAGCAAACAGCAATTGCGCAGCATCGCCAATAACCCGAAAGTCACGGCCGTTCTGGGACATGCCGGCTCCAACATCGCCGTACCGGCGTCGGTGGTCTACGAACGCAGCCAAATAGTGTTCCTGCCGCCTTTTTCCACGGCGCAAGGGTTGACCAGCCATAATTTTCAGTATGTCTTTCGGATGATGCCCAATGCCCGGGTGATGGCCGAACAACTGGTCAGCATCGCCGGTATCCTGGGTTATAAGGACATCGTCATTCTTTATTCGCGGGACGATCTGAACCGAGAACTGGCTTTTTTGTTTGAAGATGCGGCTATTCAGTCGGGCATCAAGCTGGTGCAGAACTCGTCTTTCTTTGAAAAAGAAAGCAACCACCGCCCCTTGATATCGCAATTCAACAGCAAAGCCTTTGATGCCATCTTCATTGCCGCTGGGCCGGAAACCGCGGGCGTCATGGTCAAGCAATTGCGGGAAATGGGGATCGACAAACCCATTCTGGGCAACGAAGAGCTCAATATACCCGCCTACGTGGAAACCGCAGGGTCAGCCGCCGAAAATACGATTGTCCCGATCGCTTTCAGGCCCAAGCATAATCCGACCGGAGCAAATTTTATTCGGCGCTATCAACAAAAATACGGCATGGAACCGGACATCGATGCGGCCCAGGGCTACGATTCAATCATGTTGTTGGCCGCCGTCATCCAGAAAGCAGGCTCCACCATCCCGCCTTTGCTGTCTTCCACTTTGCACTATCTGCCAGCCTGGATAGGCGTGACCGGTTTGCACGCCTACAACGCCTCGGGCGACCTGCGCGGCAAAAAATACGTTTTCAATGTCTGGCAGAACGGCAACTGGCATATCCTGCCGGCCATTCAGGTGCCTTACTTGCTGGACCGTTTTGAAAAAGACTTGCAGGCCCGCTCTTCCGCGCTAGCGAGCAAGCCCCCGTTGTTTTTGAAGATACTGTCTCAACGCTTATCGCCGGACGATCTCAAAATGACCTTGCTGGAGCTCGCCCAAGCCATCCTGAAATTTAATAGCATCGGCATCATTTATGAAAATACCGAAAGCGGCAGACAGGCTTCGGGCTACAACATCCTGAAGCAGGTGGCCGACAGACGGGGCTTTAAATTGATCGAGTGCATCATTCCTTTTTCCAAGCTGGACCGGAAGACCATCGAGCGGGAAGTGGTGACCTGCCTCGGCAAATTGTCGATCAGCGCCAATACGCAGTATATTTCGTCCTACGAAAGCATCGATGAAAATTTGATCAACCAGTTGACCCGTATCCTCCCGTTGTTCAAATGCTCTACCGTGTCCGTCGAAGGCCGGCAGAACGATACCAATCTGACGCTGGTGCTGGATAAACGCAACGACGTCGATCCGCTTGGCCTGGGTGATATGCAAGTCTATCGCAGCCTGTTGAAGGGCATCAATGTGCAACAACTGGCCGAACGCCTGCAAAACCTTCCCGAAATCGCCATCAATCTCGAAGATTTGAAAAAGTTGGGGATCCCCGATGATGCGATACTGCTGTTGTCTCCCGGGGCCTTTATGGGTGTAGACAGCGCACCAGACGCCATGGCTTCCGCGCCATGAACAGGATTAAACCCCTGATAGGGATGCTGCTGGTGTTTGGCCTGTCGGGATGTCCGGCGACCGCCGCACAGGCCGGTGAATCCTTGCCCGGGCACGCGTCTTTGCGTATCGGCATTGAAAAAAATCGCCAGCCCTACGCTTATATGGACGATAAGCAACAAGCCCAGGGCTTATTGGTCACGGCCATTACCTCGGCCTGCCGCCATCTGCAGCTCAATTGTCAGTTTGTCGGCGGCCTGTTCAGCGAGTTGGTGCGGGGTGTGCACGGCATGAAGTTAAACGCGGTCGTCGTGATCGATTCCGCCTTACCGCCGGCGGTCGATGCGCTCGAATTGACCCATCCGCCCGCGATCGACCATCTCAAATTGACCGATCCTTTGTGTCGGATTACGCCCGCTTTTCTACAAAAAAAATCGGATCCGGCCAGAACCCAACCGGAGACATTCAAGGGTACGATCCTGGGGGTTCAGGCAGGTTCCGTTTTCCACAGCTATTTGGCGAGTACTTACGGTCATGTGGCGCGCTTAAAGCCTTATCCCTTGTTAGAGTCGGCTGTTCTGGATTTGGTGTTTGACCGGGTCGACGCCGTCCTGGCCGATGAAGCGTTTTTAAAGGCTAGGGTTTTCGCGTCGGCGCTGGCTGACTATGCGGACCTTACCACCCTGCCGCTAGACAAGATCAGCCTTCCCACAACAACGATGGCGCTTGCTGTTCGGGAGCGCGACACCGACTTGTTGAAGCAATTGAACGGCGCCTTGACAGCCACCGGCAAAGCCCGGCGCTGCTTTGAGTTGTTGGCGACAACACCTGTAGAACCCAGTCCGAAGTAACCCTCGAGAATCGCCCATGCCAACGACTTTTCCGTCCCGTTTCGCCCCGCAGCGTCACTCTTGGCTTTGCATCGGCCTGTTAGCGCTGCTGCTCTGCTGGCAAAGCGTGTGTTGCGCGGCGGATCAAGAGAAGGGCGTAACCGCTCAGGAAGCCGAGGTGGACCCCAAGGCGCAGGCGCAGGCGCAGCTTGAAAGCAGCCTGGACAATCTCAAGGTCATCGAAAAAACCATGACGGCCCTGCGTAGGGAAATCGACAATAGCAAGAAAGGCGCGGTGCTCAACCGGGCCACCATCAGGGATGGGCTGGAGCTTATCAGCAGCCAGATCAAGGAAGTCGACGCCGGCATGCAGGACATGCGTAATAACATTGCCGACCATGCCATTGCCCTCGACAAGTTTAAAACCGATCTATCGACCTTGAGGCGGGAAATCAGCACCAATGCGGCCGATGTCAGCGCCCAAAAATACTTGATCGAAAACTATGCGGCCGGGGGCTATGAAACCCTGCTCAAGATTGCCGACATCGGTGCAAAACTGGAAAAACTGAGCCTGGGTCAGAGCATACAAAACGACCAGAAACAAAACGAACGCATCAGCATGATCAAAGATCTGGATCGGCTGTGGCTGCTGTTGGCCATTGTTCTGGTGTCACTCGCGCCGGTCGCTTTCGCTCTCTCCAGTAATCGCGAACACTACAAACCCTTACTGGATGGCACGCCCCATCACCATGGGGTGCTGTTGGTTTGTCTGTGCGCCTTCCTGAGCTATTTCATACTCGGTTTCGGCCTGATGTTCGGGCCTTCAGCCGGCGGCTGGCTGGGCTCGGCCAGCTATGTGTTGGCCGGCAAGTTCGGCGACCCGAATCTGAAATCGCTGTTCGCGTTTGCGGAATTCCTGTTGTACCAAACCGGCTTTGTGCTGCTGGCTGCCTTGATCATCTATACGGCGGTAGGCCGACAGCTTTCCGCGGCCGCCCATCTGTTGCTGGCCGCGTTCGTCGGCAGTATCCTGGTACCGGTGTTTGGACACTGGGCGTGGGCCGGGCGTTACCTCAGCGACAATAAAGGCTGGCTGGAATCCGTCGGGTTCATCGATGCCGGCGGGGCAACCATCATCCATTCGATGGCCGCCTGGTTTGCGCTTGGCTTGGTGTGGAAATTGGGTGCCCAAAAACCGCCTGTACACGATCCAGAACATCCGGAAAACGAGCCGGTCTATTTATCCAGCGCCCTCTTTTTTCTGAGTCTGAGCATGCTGGGATTTACCACCGGCACGCTGTCCATTGCCAGCAACCAGATTGCCGCGACCCTGTTGAATATCGGGTTGGCTGCTTCGGCGGGCGGGTTTATGGCTTTGCTGCATTACCGTTATTTCCGTATCGACAAGGGGCAGATCACGCGCGGCCTGGGTGGATTTGCCACTGGTTTGGTCGCGGTGGCGGCCTCGGCGCCGACACTGGCTTTCACGGAAGCCTTGGTGGTCGGCGCGATGGCCGGCATCCTGCACAATACCGCCTTTAACTTTCTGCGTAAACATCTCTTGAAACAGGTCTGGCAAGTACGGTCGGCCTATCTAGTGGCGACCCATGGGGCGGGCGGTGTTTGGGGCAGTGTCTGTGTCGCTCTGTTCGGTACGGAAGGACTGTTTGCCGTGCCCAGCATGAGCCAATTGGGTTTCCAGCTGATGGGGATCTTTAGCGCCTTATTTTACGGCGTTTTACTGGCCAATGGGATATTTTTAGTCTATGCCCATTACAGAAATAGCTTACGGTAAACCGAATGCTGTCGTTGGGAGCGGATGACCTTCATATTCATCTGCTGAGGCCGGAATCGATGATACAGATCCCTGCAAGGATACTGGATTCGGCAGAGCGGCGGCGGGCGCTGTCCTTCAAATTCGACAAAGATCGGGATGTTTATATCGCCGCGCACGTTTTTTTACGAGAGATATTAAGCGGTTATGCAGACGTGACGACCAAGGATTGGCGGTTCTCCTACAATGACTACGGAAAGCCCAGCATCATCAATGCAGGCTATCAATGGCTGCATTTCAATCTGTCCCATAGCCAGGGCAGGGTTGCGTGCGCGGTTGCGCGTAACCGCGCTGTTGGCGTGGATGTCGAGCACCGTAGAGACCTGAGCGATTTGCCCTTGCTGTGCCGCTCCGCACTTTCGCCGATAGAAGCGGACGCGGTTCTGTCAACCCCTGATCCCGAGGCGCGGCAACACCGATTCTTCAGTTACTGGACACTGAAAGAAGCTTATATTAAAGCGCGGGGCAGAGGACTGAGTCTGCCGTTGCAAGGCTTTTCATTGCTTAAAATGGCCGATGCCAGTTGGCAGATTTTTTATGCTCCGGGTTTTGAGACGGATCGGAAACATTGGCAAATTAATACTTGTCCATTACCTACACCCCATTACCTCGCTTATTGTGTTCAAGTCAGCCGCCCATCCACGCCCCCGCTGACGGTTCGAGTCATCGATTGGCCGCTTTGCGGGAACGAGAGGGCATCCAAACACGCCCCTGTTATTTATTGAAGATAGGCAGAAATGTTAAGAAATGTTGCCTCATCGACTTCTCTTTAGAGGGCAGTGGCATAATGACCAAATAGGCCGTTAAGGATTTGCTCAAAAATAACATCCCGAAATTCGCCCTCATCGTTCCCAAAAAGAAAGGTCAAGGGTGGCCCGGCCTCAAGAACAAACGAGCAAGCGAGACTCGCCGCTCACCTTGTTAAATCCCAACGCTTTTCCAGAGATGACTTTTTCCTACCAAAACGGGAGAAGTAAGTATTATGTGCGGCATGATTTATTCTTGGGCTGAACCCAAGCCATTCTTCATCGAGTTTGGCAATACTTACCTGCACGGAGACCTGTTATCTCAGGCAACCGATAAGCCACCTGATCTATTGTTTTTGCATGGTGAACACTGTCAGGGAAGCGGGGCGTTTTTAGTGTTACGACAAGTGCTGCTGGAACAACACGGCCTTTCGTCCTGCGCGTTTGATTTCATTGGCTACGGTAAAACCGGCGGTAACTGTTTGCCCTTGCATTTACAGGAGCGGGTGGCACAGACCTGCGACATCATCGACGCTTGTTTTGATCTACAGGCATTCAGCATCGTTGCGGCCGACCTCGGCGCCGAGGTGGCTTTATGCTTACCGAAATCCTTCCCGATTCGACACCTGGTGGTGTTGAACCCGCCCAGCGGTTTTACCCCAACCGGTGACATCCCTTGCCACCAGGTCAGCTCGGATGACGAAGTTCGGCAGAGGTTGATGTTTTTGAATGATAGCCCGGCCTTTCTGGTAAAAGTTGCCGATACGGTCAACACCCTATTGCAATACAGCCGCTAATGGTTGACCAGCCAGGCTTTGATCGTTTGAATAATCGCCTCGCATTCTTCCGCCAAATCCTGCTGAAACGAAACGGTACCGATTATTTCGATGTTCTTTTGGTGGATCTGTTGCAAATTTTGCTCGAATCGGCTGGAACTATACACATGCGCGGAACTGATCGTTTGGTGAGCAACTCGCGCAGCGCTATCCCAATCTTCGGCCAATAAGTGCCGTTTTAACTCATCGCACCGTTTCTCAATGCGAGGTAACGCAAACTCCAACAGTTCGATCGTATCTTTTAAACCGATACTCTGTTGCAGCTCTTCCAATGCCGAATTAGTAGAACCGGTCATTTTTTCTCCTTTGTTTTTAACGCGTCACAATGGACTCTCCAATTATAGTCGCCCCAAAAATTCTACCTTTCTTCAAAGAAGAACTAGTTCTCATTTTAAGAGCTTCCATGCCGGCCGAACCAATACTAAAGAAGCAATCGTATACGGACCGGTGAGCGCGTAACGCGCAGAAAAAATCATGGTGACACGAGTTACGTCTTATCTGATATGGATGTTGCTGTATTTTTTTGCCGTTCCGGTTACGGCGGGAAATGAAGAACGAGGCTTGGTTCTAAGCCATGCGGCAGCGTCCTTATCGGTTTCCGCGTATTCGGAGATTTTGGAGGATCCGACCCGGCGTTTGACACTGGCCGAGGTCATGTCACCCGAGCAGGTGGACAAGTTCACTGCCTACACCCGGAAAAACGCCGGTTTCGGCGCCGCAAATTCAGCTTTTTGGCTTCGTTTCGACCTGACCAATCAATCCGAGCTGACTTGGTATTTGCTGATGGATGGTCTAAGGGATGAACAGCCCGCTTTGTTCATTGTCTCGGATGCTGTAACGAGCCACGATGCCCAAAAACCGACACAATACCGCTATCCACTCTGGTCACTGCATTTGCCTAAAGCTCAAAAGCTTCGGTTTTATATTCGTGTGTCCGGCAGTGGCACTTTGTTCAACTTTCCGATTGAATTGCTTACCTCGGGATCTTTGCTGATTCGTAGCAACGCCGATTACCGTTTCCACTCGGCACGCTATACCGCTTTGCTAATTTTTGCGACTTATCATTTTTTTCTATTTTTCGTCGCGCGGGAATTCAGTCGTTTGATGCTGGGCATCCATGCCCTGTCCGTGTTCGTAATTCTGCACACCTACGATCCGGTGTTTGAAAGCCTGTTTTTTTTAGGACGGGCCGGCCATTATTTTTTTACTGCCGCGATAGGATTTGCGATGGGCTCTTTGAGCTTATTGCTTAGGCAGACATTGCAAACCCAAAGCCATTTTCCCGGGCTTGACGCAGTGCTTAAAACCTTCGTCTGGCTGTCGGTCCTGTTCATTTCGATCGCCAGCATGATTCCTGAGAACGCTTTTCCCTCTTCGGTAGTGCCGCTCGCCCTGTTTCCGGCCATTTTTCTGACCGGCTTGTTGGTCGCCCTCAAAGCCAGAGGCGTTGCCGACGGTTTTTTCTTTAAATTCCTGATCGCCTTGACCTTGGGAACCCTTGCTTTCATGACTTTACTGTTTAATACAATCCACGGGGTTGCCTATAAAAACGAAGTGTTGGGCATCCCTATGGTTGGGCTTGTATTGCTGCTGTTTCTTGACCAAGCCGAACAGCGACGCCGGATGCGTGGGCGCCTGCAACGCATGGCCGCTAGGCGTGCGGTAAAAGATCGTTTTTTGGCTACCCTCAGCCACGAGTTGCGCACTCCGCTCAACGCCATCGTGGGGCTGAGCACCTTATTGCAACGGGGTCCGTTGAGCGCCAAACAACAGACTTATGTTAAAAAACTGGATATATCTTCCAGGTATATGGTGCAGTTGACCGATACCCTATTGGCCATCAATCATAAAAATGAAAATTTTTCATTTGAAAACAAACCTTTCAAATTAGAAGCGATTTGTGCTTATCTCTATGGCTTGTTGCATGAACAGGCGATAGCGAAAGGCCTCACGCTCAGCATCAAAGGATTCGAGGGCATAACGGAAACCCTTCACGGGAATCCGGTACGCCTATCCCAGGTTTTAATCAATCTGGTAAGCAACAGCATTAAATACACCATGGAGGGCGATGTGACCTTAATCCTAGAGAAATTACCGGTGCTTGCAACGCCCGATAAACTCGTGTTGCGTTTTGGCATTATCGATACCGGCATCGGTATCGCCCCCCACAAGGTGGAAAAATTGTTTGGCCCCTTCGCGCCATTAGAACCTAGAGCGTCTTATGCTCAACGGGGCACGGGCTTGGGGTTGGTCATCAGTAAAAACATCGTGGCGCGAATGGGCGGCAAGCTTGAAGTCGAAAGCACGCCCGGCAAAGGCAGTCATTTTTTTTTCAGCGTGCCCTTTACGATACAGAACGAGGCTGTGACATTCGATCAGGACGCGTCCGTTTCTGAAACCCGTTGTCTGTTGCCCAAGACCCGAGTTCTGTTGGTGAACGACTGCGAGATCAATGTCTTTATTTGGCGGAAATTGATCAACAGCATCGGTGGCGATGTCACCATTGCGCTCGATGGCAAAAGCACTATGCTGAAAATTCAGCAAAGCGCCTTCGATATTGTGCTGATGGATATCAACCTACCGGATATGGACGGTTTTGCAGTAACCCGGTGGATCCGACAGCATAGCCGCCATCCGAAAATACCGATTATCGCCTTAACCGCCCACGACACGCCGACGATTGAACAACAATGCAAAAATGTCGGCATAAATGGTTTTTTAGCCAAGCCCTTTGAGCCTAATGAAGTGTACAGGACTATTTATCGAGCATTGCATGAATAGTCGCGCAGCGATTGCCTGATGCATTGGAAGTGGAGATGACGCCCAAGATGTAACCCAATCAGGGCTGTTACGCATGATTTTTAGTGTTTCTGACGGCGTTTATGGCGTTTGATTGCCGGATGCATGGCCGTTGCCACACCGGCCAGCAAGCCGATTTGCGGGATGAGCAACGATTGCAACAGGCCGAAATGCAGGAAAATAGCCCCGCCGGCGCTGATCACACTGGGGATGATGACGGCGGCCACCACCTTTTTCATGTGCCCCCCAAATTGCTGGCCCATGTCGAACAAGTAGGGCAATTGGTTGAGCGTCTTATCCATCAGCACGATCTGGGCGGCGTCCGTCGCCACGGTAGAAGCGCCGCGAATCGAAATGGACACTTCGGCCTGTTTCAGTGCAATCGAGTCGTTGATGCCATCGCCAATGTAACAGACCACTTTGCCTGCGGCCTGGAGCTTGGCAATCAGCTCCGCTTTCTGTTCCGGCAAGGTTTCCGCAAAATAATCGTCGACCCCCAAGGTCTCCGCCAGTTTGCGCGTCGGTGCTTCGTGGTCGCCGGAAATGATATAGATGGAGGTGATGCCGCGCTCCCGCAGCTCGCCGATCAGTTCCTGGGTACCGGCGCGAATGGCGGCTTCCAGTTCGATCGCGCCGATGGCGACGGCGTCCACGGCTACCGCCACCATCGGCGAGCCTACCCCGTGACACTGCGCCTGCACCCGCTGGACATCTGCACCGATACGGACGCCTTCCTGTTCCAGAAAACGCACGCTGCCGACGCGAACGATACGGCCGCCCACCGCCACGGTCAGACCATACCCTAGCTTGTAATCGACGGCTTCCACGTCCGGCAACTCCAGTTGCCACTCGCTAGCTTGCCGCAAGATGGCCTTGGCGATCGGATGACTCTGTTTCGCTTCCGCCGCCGCCGCAAAGCGCAGGACGTCGTGTTCCGAATAGCCGTCACAGGCATGGATGCTGGCAATACGCGGCTGTTCTTCGGTCAGGGTGCCGGTTTTATCGAAAACCACCGTATCGACGGTCTTCAACAACTCGAAGGTATGGCCGTCCTTGATCAAAATACCGTTATGCGAAGCGACATTGAGGTGATGCAGCACGCCGATGGCGGAAGCAATCGAGGCGCGGTATTTGAAATGGGAATTGATGATGACGATCGAACTGATCGGACCCAGCAGCGGGAATGCCAGGCCGCTCAACATCAAGGTGGGCAGCACCGTTTTGTCGCCGAATTCCGCCGACCACAGTTGGATATCGGTTTTGGTGCTGATGGTGTTGTTCAAGATACTGGCGATCTGCGCGGCCGTGGTTTCATGACCGGTCTTGTGGGCATGGATGTAAATCCTGCCGGATAACACCAGGGTCAGGGCAAACACGTCATCGCCCGGGCTTTTTTCAACCGGCTGGAATTCCCCGGTCAAAATATGCTGGTCGACTGCGGCACAGCCTTCGGAAATCACGCCGTCCACCGGAATCACGCCGCCGGCATTGACCACTACGGTGTCGCCGGTCTTCAGCTCTTCAAACGGGATTTCCCGCTCGATGCCGTCATAAACCACCCAGATCAGGCTGGGTTGTTGCTTGAAGACATCGATGATGTTCTTTTTGGAGTTATCGCTGATCTGGGCCAACAACTTGCGGTTGAGGCTGAACAGAAAAACGGAGAAGCTGGCAAAAAACAGATAACCGTTTAACAGCAGGAGTACCTTGGTCATGGCCGACAGAAGGTCTACGGTAAATTTCTTTTTTTTGAACAGATTTTCGTAGGCATGTAGCACGGAAAAATGGGTAATGTATAAAATACCCGGCAAACTCAGTAGGGCCAGCGGCGGATAGAGCAGCGGGCCGGCGGCGGCCAGGCCCATCGACGATAGCGCAATCGTCATGTTGCGGTCGGCCATTTTTTGCACCGGCGTTTTTTGCTCGATGGTATCCGCTGAAAACTCCTTGAGTTGCTGGTCGCGCGTACTACCGGTGAAGGGGGTAATGCGGGGCTGTGGCGCTGTCAAATAATGAACCAGCGGTTTTTTTTTCATGCGCTTGTGCGCATACAAGCCAATGCCGGTTACCCCCATTAACTCAATAAACATGGGCTTCCCGGCGAGGTACACGGCTTCTCATCGACCTCATGTCAGCACCTTATTCAAGTTGGCATCGCTTTGCTCCAATTGCCGATACCAGTTCATCAGATGGCGATCGCACATCTCCCTGATCTGTGGGGTCACCCCTTTCTGTTTTTCCTCGCAGTCCCCGGAAAAGCGGGTGTTGCCGCTGTCGTCTTTGGCATAACTGTCGAATTGCGTTTGCATGAGGTGCAGGTCAGCTGCGCTGGCCGTGTAGGCAAACGCCTGTTGTAGAATGTCGGCCAGATGGGCTTTGGTCATCTGTTTATAGTTCAGATACGTCATGCCACCCTGTGCCTGGGTCAAACCGAAGCGCAGGTATTGTTCATAGAGGCGGGTAAAATACTCCGCATCGTTCAGGTGACGGAGGGCTTCGGCCGAGTGCCCGGTGATAAAGGCGGCGGCGCCCGATTCTTTCAGCCGGTATTGGCCGGTCGTCGGTTTGTTGAGAGAGGATACCAGCACTTCCGCCGGATCGCGGTACATGAACAGGCAAGGGATTCCGGGAAATGCGCGTTGAATGGCTTCGACAAAGATCACGTTCCAGCTTCTGAATTTGACGAAATACTGCTGCTGTTCGGGCCGCCGACGCCGCCCCATCGCCAGAATCAGGTTTCTGATCAGCGTCAACTGGGGCGCCGCCGGCGTGACCGGCCCCTGCCAGTCATGGGTCAGGTATTGCCACAGGTTTTCATGCAAAGGGGTGCCTTCGCTGACGACGAAGTGGCTCGGGAGTTGGGCGAGCGCCTTGGCCATCAAGGTCGAGCCGCACTTCGACATGTGAAAAATGAAGCCCGTTGGCATCAGATTGTTGGTCAGCACATCGTCCGTCATCAACAATGCCATGTCCGTGGTAAAACAGTGGCTCAGTCCTTGGCTGCCAATCATATTTTGGATGGAATAGCGGAATTTCCATTCCTTGAAAGGGTAATGACCGACATCCAGCCATACCACTTGGTGGCTGCGGGTAATGGCAACCGGGATGATCCCCGGATAGCGCCGGATGCTTTGAACGGCTTGTTCCGGCGTGAGATAGTTCGCTTCGGCAACCTGAAACAGTGTGGAGCAGGTTTGTTCAAGCGATTGCACGCGCAATTCCCGGCCGGCTGATGCTCTCGATGGCAAGTTGTTTGGATCTTTCCGGTTTTCTATCGACATCACCCATGAAGAACGTTTCGCTCCACAAACCGTTGCGCTGGGCTTCTACAAACAACAGATCACGCGGTGGAATGTTGCCCAAGTTGGTATTGGCTCCGATCAAATTGGTAAAAAAGGCCTGCATTTTTGGATTGGGGGCTTCGAAAATAATGTGTTGCGGATGGATTTCATCCAAAATATCCAGAATCAGCTCGGAACGGATATCGCCGTTCGTATGATAAATGCCGGCGGTGCCGGTACTGCGCCCCTCGGTGATCACATACCGACAACCCGCCTCCAGCAAGGCTTTTATTTCCTTGATCCATTGCGAAGAGGGCATGTATTGCTGGTCGTTTTTGGTGCCGACTTCCGATAGCACCACGAAATCCCGACTGAGATCCGCCACAATGGCCAGCCGTTCTTCCAGCGGTATGTCCAAGATACCGGTCGACACTTCGCACCAACCGATGCCCATCGACTGCATGTAGTTTCGGTAATGGTCTATTGACGTGTGATGGTAAAATTTCTCGAACAAGGTGCCGCCGAAATGCACGGCGACGCCAAACTCCCGGTATAAGGCAATTTTTTCGGGTAGGCAGGGCGTGATATAGCCCGTTCCTATCCCCAGTTTGGCAATGTCTATGAAGTCATGATAATCGGTAAGGATGTTTCGGAGTTCGCCAGTCGAAATGCCCACATCATGCACGCTGGTTACACCATAAGGCCTTGGCTTGGGGACTCGCTGAGGGAGCGTCAATAAATTCATGGCGTTTTCAAGAGTTCGTCTGTTATGCGTTGCCTAGAGGGTTGTTTGAACGAGCACGCCATCAATAGTCACAACAGGAAGCTTCGGCCTGTGTGCAGTGACGCTCGATATCGCCGTTGCGCATCTGAAAAAAACAATGCTGCTCGTGAACCAGTCGCAGTATTTCCGCCGGTGTCAATTTGCCGTAGAGTCCGCGCAACACATTGCTGCATTGCTGGTGGGTGATGACGATGGTAATGGCGGCGCTACGCTGTTGTGTCAGCCAAGCGTGGGCGCGCTGTGCCAGCAGATCGTAGTTTTCCCCTCCTGGAATCTGAAAATGCCATTTATCCCGTTCTCTCTGTGCTTGCGAGCCAGGCCAGCGCGATTCAATACTCGCTTTGTCCATGCCTTGCCATTCGCCCAGGTGTAGCTCGGCCAACAACTCGGTGCTGGACAGTTGCGATTTACCCAGGCCAAGGGTTTGTCTAAGGATTTCGGCGGTGGCGCGAGCGCGGCCGAGATGACTGCATTCCATGTGGATGTCGTCCTTGTTGGTTAAGGTATGCGCCAAATAATCCCCAATGACTTGAACTTGTCGCCTGCCTTTTTCCGTTAACTGGGAATCGAGCTGCCCCTGTAAAATACCCTTACGGTTCCACTCCGTTTGACCGTGCCTAAGCAAATATATGGTTTCACTGCTCATGTAGCTATTTTCAGCTTGACCTTGCCGGGCGCCCCATGTTGGCCCGATTGTTATCGAACCGTACATGCGAAAATTGTTGATAAATCGCGTAATAGCCGCAGCAGGTTGGTGGCGGGATGTTGTCTAGGACAGCCTTTCACAGCGCTCGGGCGCCTGTTTCGGAGTCACGCCATCCCACTAAGCATCTGATTTTAAATGCACCATAGTCGGGCACCAGCATTCTTTGGAATTGGCTGAAGTGCGTTACTAATCAGAGGTTTTTATGCCCAGTTGAAGGTTTTACGATGATTTTCGCCCATGCCATACCTCTTTGCTTTTTCCTGCAGCGCTTAGCTTAAATGTGCTGTTTTTTGGCCACTATAGTCAACAGGCTGAGTAGTTACAATAATTTTTAACAATTCTTAACATTTTATCTAAACTGTTCGCTTGTATACTTAACAGGACTTAACCAGAGGAGATACGATATGTTCCCAGTCAATTTGGTCATAGGCGGTGTAATTGGTTCCGTGGTTACCTATGTCTACAAAGATGAAAAAGCCAAGCAATGGGTAATCGATACCAACAAGAAATTGAAGGATGGAAGCCAATCTTTTATAGCTTCTTTCAGAAAAAAACCGGATGAATCACCGGCTATTCAACCCGAGCCAAAAACAGGTGAAATTGCCGATGCCGCCACCACAACGGTACATGAAACGGCGTAGTGCTTGAGTTTTTGCTTATTTTTGTGATCCGGTTCACCTGATTTTTTGGCAACGGATTATCTGTGCGAAGCGGCACTACAATAAAGTGGATCCCTGGGAAACGGCGACGGCCGTTTTCCATCCGATTAACAAAGGACATTCACGCTTTGTCCACAGTCAGCCAACGCATCCCCCTGAATTTCGTTCTATGTCGCATCATCTAGTACTCTAGATAACATTCTTTCCTATTATAAAACTGAATGTTGTAACGCCACCTCCAAGCAATTCAGGCAAAACTCTGTTCTTGAGCGTCGCTGTCATCAAACGACCACCATAAAAGGCCGTCTCGGTATAGTGCTCGTCGATCCGATGCATCAGCTCAAGCATGAGCGCACTTTCCGCTACGCCGCAAAAGTAATACCCCCTCTCCCAAGACGCAATGCCGTTAAGTTAAGCCTCACCGGTACTGCCGTCTGGGTTTGGGTGTGATGCGGTTTTTGGGCCTGGGCGCTTTTCGATCGGGACGTTTGCGCTCCAGCGTTCGGGCATAGAGAGCGATCAAA